>CENY01118053.1_pt1 | contig 37923 bp, 37 predicted proteins | sample 356181 | NCBI WGS metagenome assembly CENY01 (sample SAMEA2619840, study PRJEB7988) | marine metagenome | isolation source: saline water (ENVO:00002010), including
AGACATACACAAACCCCAGAAGTAGGGTGGCTAGCGCAAGACCTCGCTAGAAACGCCACCTATTCCCTCAAAGGATTTTCATGAGCCCGACTCGCAAGGACTTCCTCAAGATTTCCGCCGGTGGCGCACTCGCCGCCAATACTATGGGCGCGGAAAAGGTTTCAGCCTCAGCTGCTGGCCATGACCCAATCCGCCCAGCAGACCAATGGGGTGCGCGGATCATCAAGAACTCTCCCAAGCGCTTGGACATCCTCATCCTAGGCGGAACAGGATTCATCGGACCCTTCCAGGTCCGCTCGGCTTTGGACCGTGGACACAGCGTGACCCTGTTCAACCGTGGGTCGGGGCGAAACATGTTTCCCTACCTTGAGACCCTAAGAGGGGACCGGAATGGAGATTACGAATCGCTCAAGGGTCGACGTTGGGATGTAGTTATCGACAACGCAACCAATAACCGTAAGTGGATCGAGACGGCCGCAGAGGCACTCAAAGACTCGGTTGAGCAGTTCATATTCGTGTCGTCACGGTCGGCATACTCTGATGTGAGTCGTGTCCCCATGACCGCGGATGCACCGACGTGGACCTTCGAAACCGCCGGGGTCCCAATTGATCAAGATCGGCTCCCTTACGGTCTGGGCAAAGCCGAAATGGAGCGCATCGCGCAAAGAATTATGCCCGGCCGTACCACGATTCTTAGACCAGGCCTGATCATCGGGCCAGGTGATGAAACCGACCGATTTACCTACTGGCCTGTCCGCATAGATCGAGGTGGCGAAGTACTGGCACCAGGAGACGGAACTGACCCGATTCAGATCATTGATGTGCGTGACTTTACTGACTTCACGGTTAAGCTGGCTGAGGATGCAACTCTAGGTGAGTTCAACTGCGTCGGACCGCGGACGCCGCGCCCCTTGGCGGAACTGCTCTACGGCATCAGAGCTGTCACAACGACCGAGACCTCTTTCACCTGGGTGCCACGAGAGTTTCTCGCAAGGCACGGCGTGCGGCCCTACCAAGAAATGCCCGTGTGGCGCCCTCCTGTGGACGGAAGTCAGGGTTTTGCGCGGTTTGACCTCACTCCTGAAGTAGAGGCCGGACTCACTTTCCGCTCTCTAGCAGATACAGCAACCGCCACCCTTGGGTACCATTACTCGAGACCAACTGAGAGACAGCAAAACTTCCGTTCAGGCCTGTCCCCTGATCGAGAAACTGAGGTCTTATCCGCATGGCACGCCCAAAAAGGATGATCAAAGGTATCCCGGTCACGAGATGAGCTGACTACAAGCTCCATCTCTCGCTTCCATGGCACCTTAGGTTCTGCCTAAATTTTAGGATTACGCTGACGAACCCTGCATGCCACCCCGGACCCCTATGGACACGCCCATCGCAAGCGCGCGACGGCTGAAAGCGACGAGCACCATCGCCCTCGTCTCAGCCGCATGCTCTCTTGTGCCCCCTCCTGTCGAGGTCTCAGTAGTCGACCGTATGCCGACCGGCTATACAACAGCTGACAGTGCACTAGTCCAGGACACCTCTATGAGCCTGTCTTGGTGGGAAGCGTTCGAGGACCAAACATTAGACGCCCTCGTAGTAGCTGCTCTGGAATCGAACCTAGATATCCAAGAAGCCATTTCTCGAATCGAGGAAGTCCGAGCCCAGTATCGCATCGCCAGGTCGTCTCTACTCCCTTCTCTTACAGCAGGAACGGACGCATCTCGTTTCAGCCAGCCTGCGAATGCGGGTCAGTTCGGTGCTATTTTCGGTGACTCGAACGAGGAAGGAAGCGACCCGAATCTCCCTGAGCGACCTGATCGTTTCACCTTCTCCACATTCGGCATAAGCGTCGGCACCGCATACGAGCTGGACTTCTGGGGGGCACTGAGCAGTGGCCGCCGTGCAGCTTACGCGGACTATCTCGCTGTCGGAGCCGACGCTCAGACAGTCGCGATCACGGTCGCAGCCGAGACGATTTCAGGATATTTCGAGCTCCGAGACCTAGTCACTCGAGAGGTGATTCTGACCGAAGTCGTCGATCTTCTAACAGAGAGACTGACGTTGACCGAAGACCGTTATCAGAGAGGTATCGTATCTTCGATTGAGCTTTACCAGATCCAGCAAGACCTCAACGCAACACGATCCGGTCTTCCTCTTCTAGGGAGCCAGATTGTTTCAGCTCGAGGACGCCTCGCCGTGCTCCTTGGGCGCTACCCGCATGAAGTAGAACCTATCCTAACAGGGGTAGGAATCCCGACAATAAACCTCAAAACAATCCCTGCAGGAATCCCAGCAAGAATACTATCGAGGCGACCCGACCTAGCGGCAGCCGCATTCAGACTCGAAGCGGCCCGACAGAGAGTGGGTGAAAGAAAAGCAGCCCGGCTCCCGTCAATCAATCTGACGGGCTCTACTGGAACGCAAAGCGCGGAGCTCACAGATATTATCCGAGCGGATCAATGGTTCACCAACTTCGTAGCCTCACTAACGGCTCCGATCTTTTCAGGCGGGCGGCTCAAGGCCGACCAGGAAGCGGCAGAGGCTCGTTACGCACAAGAAGCGGCCCGATACGCTCAGTCTGTTCTAACGGCATTCCAAGAAGTAGACGCAGCGATCGCGGGATTTGACGCCCAACGAAAACGCAAGTCAGTCGTTGATGAACAACTAAGAGCCGCTGAAGCTTCCGCTGCAGCTGCACGCCTCCGTGTCGGACAAGGCGTCGGTGATTACGTGGGCTATCTCGACGCTCTCAGAACACTGCTCAATGTAAAGGACACGCAGTCCTCAGCAGAGCGAGAACTAGCGACCGCCAGGCTTCAAGTGCACCGAGCGCTAGGTGGCACGTGGGTCTCCGGGTCAACCAATGCACAAGACTCCGAACAAAGGCAGCGATGATCACCAAGCCCCCGCGCCGACGCCGGCTCACTCTTCAGGCCACCATAATCATAATAGGGGCCTTAATTGCAAGCGCGTTACTTCTTAGCCGCCCAGCCCCGGAGCGCATAACCACCCCAAGGCTCGCTCCCTTAGTTACTGCGACAGTAATGACGCCACGGTCCACGCCACTCGTAGTAGAGGGCACAGGTACCGTCCGGCCTGCTGCCGAAATCACTTTGTCGGCCGAGGTCGGTGGTCGTGTGGTCGTGGTATCCCCGAAACTTGTTCGGGGTGGAGTTTTCTCTGCAAAAGACACCCTCTTCAAGCTGGACGATCAGAGCTACCGAAACGCTGTCTCCGTTGCCCAAGCAGAAGTCGAACAGCGCAAGGTAGACGTAGCACTCGCCACCCAGAACCAATTGATCGCGCAACGCGAATATGAGCTACTGAAACAGAGGCTTGGCTCTGACGCCCCGCCAGATACGAGCCTAGCTGCGCAGCTCGCACGCCAGCAGCCTCAGTACGAGGCCGCGGAAGCTTCCCTTTACAGAGCTGAAGCCCAATTGGCAGATGCAGAATTGAACCTTGAGCGTACGGCAGTACTCGCGCCCTTCTCGGGCCGCGTTCGATCGGAGGCAGTCGACATCGGCCAATTCATCTCACCGGGGCAGGCAGTAGCTGACATCTACGGCACTGAAGCAGTAGAGGTCGATGTTTCACTGAGCACTAGGCAGGCAGCACTCATCGATGGCCTCTGGACCGACGACGGAGCGGGACGAACGCCGGCGGTCGTGCGCTCAGAATTCGGAGGTTCGTGGCACGAGTGGAACGGCTTCGTGGACCGCGCGTCGGGAGCGCTCGACGAAGCTACGCGGACAGTCCAGATCGTTATCCGTGTACCTGACCCATTCGACGCATCCGCTATAAGACCTCCGTTGCTAGTAGGGTCATACACTCGATCTCGAATCGCTGGCCGAGCCGTAGGGGCACACTACGCCATCCCTCGGACGGCTCTCCGTGACGGTCCTTCGGTTTGGACGGCCACGACCCAGGGAACCCTCGTGTCATTGCCTGTAGAGGTAATCCAAGAGATACAGGACACCGTGTTCATACTCGCCGACATAGGCGACACAACGCGAGTCATTGTCAGTGACTTGGCCGTAATGACAGAGGGGATGAAAATCCGCGTCGCTGATTCCAATGACATCGACACAGAGGCTGCCTCGTCTACCATTACAGGGGATGCCACGGCTGGGGTACCGCGCAGAGGCGGTTTATGAACGGCCCGATAAGGTGGATGATTCGCAATAGGGTTACCGCAAATCTCCTGATGGTATTTATCCTGGTCGCCGGTTCGTTTGGTGCCATTTCTCTCCGAAAGCAGGTATTTCCGGAGTTCTCTCCTGAACTGATCAATATCTCGGTCGCTTATCCTGGCGCATCCCCAATCGAGGTCGAGGAGGCTATCGTCGTTCCGACTGAAGCAGCCCTTGAGTCAATCGACGAAGTAGAAGAGGTCAACGCGACAGCGTCACAGAACCTAGCTGTAGTCACCGCCGAGTTACGAAGCGGTGTCGACAAACAACGGGTCCTCGACGAGGTAAAATCCGCCATCGACCGCATAAGGACGTTTCCAGTCCAGATTGAACGACCGATTGTAAACCTCGCATCGCCTCGCTCCCAAGTCATTCAACTGGTCCTTTCGGGCAACGTGGGCGAACGGGCACTCAAGGTGCTGGCGAAAGAAGCGCGTGACGACCTCATCGCGCTTGGAGCGATCTCTGATGTTCAGATCTCAGGTGCTAGAGATTACGAATTGTCGATTGAAGTGTCGTCCGATGTGCTCGATGCGTACGGATTTTCTCTGTCCCAACTGGCTACGATTGTACGACGAGAAAGCCTCGAGCTTTCGGGTGGTGAAATCGAGACTCGTGACGGGCGTGTTCTGCTAAGAACACAAGGGCGCAATGAGACTTCAGAAGATTTTCGCGACATAGTAGTGCTCGCAGAGGCCGATGGGACCGAAGTTCTCCTCAGTGACATCGCCACTGTAACAGATGGATTCGCCGATTCAGACCTAGCCGCAACATTTAATGGTCAGCGAGCGGTAGTGGTTACAGCTTATCGGGTCGGAGAGGAGAGCGTGCTCGACGTCGCCGAAGCCGTCCATGCGTATGTAGCCAGCTTCTCAGCACGGCTACCTGAGGGCGTGACCGCATCCGTGTGGCAGGACCAGTCCGTTGTTTTGGACGGGAGGCTAAAGCTCTTAATCAAGAACGGGATCCTTGGTCTGACGCTAGTCCTGATAGCCCTTACGCTTTTCTTGGACCTGAAGCTGGCCGCATGGACAGCAATAGGGATTGGGATCTCATTCATCGGCGCATTCGCTCTACTCGCCCCCCTCGGCGTGACGATGAACACGATCTCACTATTCGGCTTCATCCTTGCTCTCGGCATCGTGGTCGACGACGCAATCGTCATGGGAGAAAACATCTTCGCTGAGAGAGAGAAAGGTCGATCCCCTCTCGAGGCTGCTGAAGTAGGAGCAATCCGCATAGCACGCCCAGTGATTTTTGCTGTTCTCACGACTGTGGTAGCCTTTGCCCCACTCCTGTTTATCGAAGGCACTCTTGGGCGCCTTTTGATCGATTTACCCCTCGTAGTAATTACGGTACTCCTCCTGTCACTCGTAGAAGCACTCTTCATCTTGCCGATGCACCTGTCGCACGATGACGCATCGATTCGCACCTCAAATCGTTTCCTTGGAAGGATCAATGAGACTCGAGCCCGAATTGATACCGCTCTTCAGAAATTCATTTCTGGACCGCTCACTAGGGGTGTCCGCTTCAGCATCTTGAATCCTGGAGTGATCATGTCGGGGGCACTGGCGTCGATACTCATCTGCTTCGGTCTCATCGGTGGCGGGCGTCTTCCTTTTTCCTTCCTGCCTTCGATTCAGGGTGAGACCGTCGTAGCCAACCTCCAGATGCCACCCGGCACCTCAGTCGAAAGGACGCTAGAAGTCATTCAGGAGATCGAGACATCTGTCCTGAGAGCCGGAGACCGGATGGCAATGGACCTTCCGTCTGACCACCCTTCCCCGATCCAGAACCTGTACTCTGTGGTCGGAGGTGGCGGTGGCGGTGGTGGGCCGGGGCAGACTGACACACCTAGGAGTTCATCCTCTAGCAGAGCATCACTCACGGTTGAGTTGCCCAACCCCGAGGTGAGTGCATTCACCCCGTTAGACTTTGAGACCGCTTGGCGAGCAGAACTACCTGAACTAAGCGGCGTACGGTCCTTTGCAATCACATCGGATTTCTTCCGTGTAGCGGAAGCTATTCAGGTTCAGCTTGCATCCGGAGACGAGCAAGCGCTAAAGGCAGCATCCGCAGACGTAGCCAGAGAACTTGCTCAGTTCAGTGGGGTCTTCGACATCCTTACCGACGATGATCGAGGTGAGCAAGAATTTCAGATCGACCTGCGTCCGGATGCTAGGACGCTAAGCATCACCCTCGAAGATCTAGCGAACCAAGTGCGCGGTGCGTTCTTTGGTGCAGAGGTTCAGAGACTGCAACGCGATGGCGAGGAGATGCCCGTCTACATCCGTCTTCCTGAGTCGGAGCGAGACGCCGTTGCAGACCTGCTCGTATTCCGCGTGTCTACACCCGGGGGTGCCCGTGTACCACTCGACCAAGTCGCGACCGTCTCCCTAGGGAGTACGCCAACAAGTATCACTCGACGTGAGGGTGAACGAATTGTTTCTGTAACCGCTGATACCGATGAGTCTGTCGTAACGACTGACGAGGTGAATCGCCAACTAGAGCGTGTGGTCCTGCCAATGCTGAGTGAGAGGCACCTAGGCGTTTCATTCAGCTTGAGTGGCGAGCGAGCCGAGCAAGACGACACGTTCGCGTCTCTCGGTCGTGGCTTCATGCTTGCTCTTCTTGGGATCTTTGCCCTGCTCGCGATCCCGCTGAACTCATACATACAGCCATTGGTGATCATGTCCGCGATTCCGTTCGGGATCGTCGGCGCACTAATAGGACATGCCATTATCGGCGTTCCCGTGGGCCTCTTCAGCTTGTTCGGGATCATTGGGCTAACCGGCGTTGTCGTAAACGACACACTGGTGTTCATGGACTTTGTGAATGCAGAGAAGGCCAGAGGACTTGTGCTAGAGGATGCACTGCTCAACGCGGCGCGTCAGAGATTTCGCCCGATCTTCCTCACATCACTCACAACCTTCCTGGGCATCTCACCGCTGATCTTCGAGCGGAGTATCCAAGCGCAGTTTCTAGCACCGACCGCCGTCAGTCTGGGGTTTGGGATTTTATTCGCTACTCTCTTAATCATGGTGGTTGTTCCAGCACTAGCCGTTACAGAAGATCGAATTGTTAGGTGGTTCAAGCGTCGGCGAACCATGGCGGTCGAGAGTGCACCCCCCTCTGAAGTGTTCAGTTCCGCAGGAACCTGAAACCCTCTGGCGTGGTTGGGCCGTCAACGGAACATTGTCGGGCCTCTTAGAAGTAAACGAACAATCACCTCGTCTGCTTCAACACTCTCGCGACTGGTTGCAGATGATTGTTCAATCGGCCGGGACATCGACCACGGAGTAAGGTTTGGAGCAAGGAAATACCGAAACCGGTAAGAATATTCTCAATGGTGTCTCCAGCACCGTGCACGAACGGGTTGTAGGTCAGCACGAGGCAGTCGAAGGGCTTCTAGTAGCACTTCTGACGGGGGGTCACATTCTTCTTGAGGGACTTCCTGGACTAGCCAAGACACTCATGGTCCGGACCCTCGCGGAAGCAATCCACACCAGCTTTCGACGAATTCAGTTCACTCCCGATCTTCTCCCGACGGACATCATCGGCACACCGGTTTTCGATCAATCAGCAGGAGACTTCAAGGTTCAGAAGGGGCCGATCTTTTCTAACATTATCCTAGCAGACGAAATCAACCGAGCTCCGCCAAAGGTTCAAGCAGCTCTTTTGGAAGCGATGGAGGAGAGGCAAGTCACGATCGCTGGCGAGACCTACCATCTCGAAAACCCCTTCATGGTTCTTGCGACCCAGAATCCTGTCGAATTGCACGGCACCTACCCTTTGGCCGAAGCCCAGCTTGATCGATTCGCAATGAAGCTCCAGATCGGTTACCCCGATCGCGTCGACGAAAAAGAAATCGTTCGGCGTGTTGCCAAGGGCACACATATTCCGGTCGATACAGTGATCAACGCAGATCAGATAGCGGATGCACGAAAAGCAGTTGCTAACATTCGACTGGAGGACGAGGTGCTCGACTACATTGTCGAGCTAACATTCGCTACGCGTGAACCAGCCAACTACGGCCTCTCGCATTTCGACTCACTCATCGAATACGGAGCGTCCCCGCGCGCCACGATCTTCTTGACGCGCACATCACGTGCCAGAGCGTTCCTTCAAGGTCGGGACTATGTCATGCCCGACGACGTTAAGGCGATGGCACCCAAGGTCATGCGCCACCGACTAAGAACAACATATGAAGCAGATGCGCGCGGCATAGATCCCGACCAGCTGGTAACGCAACTGCTAGAGGCAGTACCCGCTCCCTGATGCTGGCCGACCCGGATTTCGTTTTCGGTGCCGAGGTCTCGGCTCAACTCAAACGGATAGAACTCACAACCGCCCGTCTAGTCGAGTCACTTTTTTCAGGAGAATATCACTCGATTTTTAAGGGGCGAGGCCTAGAATTCTCTGACGTACGCGAGTATCAGCCTGGTGATGACGTACGCTCTATCGACTGGAACGTGACAGCTCGTCGTGGACACCTTTTCGTTAAAGAATTCGTAGAGGAGAGGCAACTAAATGCTCTCATCGTAGTCGACCTGTCCGCTTCGAAAACTTTCGGCACCGGGGCTAAGCAGAACTCAATCATAGCGTCCGAAATAGCTGCAATTTTGGCCTTAGCGGCAACAACAAATAACGACCGAGTAGGGCTACTCCTGGTTACGAACAAGGTGGAATACTTCATCCCACCAGATACTGGGCGACGCCATGCTATGCGGCTAGTACTTGAACTCCTCTCACACAAGCCGGAGAGTCGGTCTACTACGCTCTCGGCGGGACTCCGTTATGCGGACAGGGTGCTAAGACAGAAAACAACCGTATTTCTGATCAGTGATTTCCTAACGGGGCCAGAGGTAGACTCTGAGTTGATACGGGCCGCCCGAAAGCTGGCCTGGTATCACGACCTCGTTCCGATCCGCCTCATCGATCCGGCGGCGGGAAACCTCCCAAAGGTGGGAATGCTGGCATTGGACGACCCTGAGACGGGTCATCGCAGGGTCTTGAACACTAATAAACGTAAGGTCCGCGACTCCTGGAAGGCCCACTCCCAGCAAGTTCAAGAGCGCATGAACGACCTATTCCGCGACCTCAAGCTCGACGTAGTAGATGTAGACACACGCCATGACTACCTGCCACCTCTCATCGGATTCTTCCGTCGACGTGCGAGGATGCAACGATGATCTGGCTCAGCCCTGACAATGACTAGGGCGGGAATTTTGAAACCGCTGTTTCAACTGGTGGTCTTCACCTTTGCAATAGGCCCAGCAGCAGCGTTAACTCAGGAATCTGGGGGGACTGTTTCTGTCTCTGACATCACCCTGTCACGCGATACCGTAGAGATCGGAGACCTCATCGATCTATCCCTGGTTATCGACTTGGCACCGGGCACCATAGTCTTCCTCCCAGACTCACTAGATACCTCAGATTTCGAATCCTTCGGGCGCGTACAGTGGACTGCCGATTCGTTAGCGAGCGATAGAGTTCGCCTAGCGGTCACATACCCTCTAATCGCCTTCCAAGTTGGTCGTATCGCGGTTCCAGAGTTTCCGATTTTCGCAGCTCGCAAGAGAGAAGCGACAAACGCACAATTCGCTGAAGAGGGTGATCATGTCGGGAGGTGGTCATCCTTCCGAAACGCTCCCTCCGAAACGCCATCGGCTCGGATGCTTATGATCCCAGAGCAATCTCTCTGGGTCACATCTATCCTAGACCTCGAGGATGCTTCGAACGGAGTTCGGCCACAGCCATTAGCAGATGTAGTAGGCGGAGCCCGACATTGGCCAGCTACGATTCTGCTCGTCCTTTTCGGTACACTCTTTACGTGGGTGCTTGCGACCTCTGGTAACAAGCTATGGGAGGCCTATCGAAATCGACCTACACCTCCTGTAGATCCGAGATTGGCAGCTCTCGATGCATTCGATGCGCTTCTGGAAGAAGGACTCCATCGGGACGGTGACGTACGCAGCTTCTATAACAGAGCCAGCAACATTACTCGGCGATTCATTGAGGTCTTCGATCAGCGTTGGGGACCAGCACATACGAGCACGGAACTCATGAGCGACCTCGAGACCGCAGCGGTGCTCCCACGCTTCGTAAAAGTTGCTGCGGTGGAAAACCTGACGGAAGTCATGGAGCACGCCGAAGAAGTGAAATTCGGTGGAGCGCGCCCACCGGCTGACGAAGCTGAGCGTGATGTTAGCGCGGTACGCGCTTGGGTCGAAGAGACAGAGTCTCCATGACACTAGACCTCGTTCAGCCTAGGTGGATGTTTCTTCTTCTGGGCCTCATACCGCTATTATTTCTTCTGCGGCCGGGACCGAGGGCAGCCATAACCATGGCGACGTCGGAAGCAACCTTCACCCGCTCAATAAGCCATCGAGGGCTTCAGTGGGCGCCCCTACTCTTTCGCCTCAGCGCCTTTGCCTCACTGATCACAGCACTAGCGAACCCTCAAATCATTCGAACCTTCGACGAACCACAGGTAGAAGGCGTCGGAATTGCTCTGGCGCTGGATCTGTCTACCTCGATGTGGGCCGAGGATATGGGTGCACGAGTAAGTCGGCTGGATGTAGCAAAGACCACAGCAATGTCATTCATCGAGGCACGAAGCGACGACATAGGTCTGGTGGCCTTCGCCGGAGAGGCTCTAACCCGATTGCCCCTTACACACGACGGATACATCACTCTCAACGCAGTTGAACAGCTCGAGGTTGGGCTCTTGACCGATGGGACTGATATCGCCGGAGCGATCTCGGCCGGGGCTGGGCTTCTCGAAGACTCACCACACGAGTCTAAGGTGCTCATCCTCGTCACCGACGGGGCCCACAATAAAGCGGGGGTTATGCCTGACCTAGCCGCTCGAGCAGCGGCTGCCGTTGGAGTAACGATCTACCCAGTAGCGATCGGGCAGGAGCGCGGTCGCGATCAGAACGCAATGGAGACAGTCCTGACCCAGGCCGCCCGGATAACCGGTGGTGAGTACTTCCAGGCGACCGACGTCAACGCACTCGGTGACATCTACGAAGAGATCGATCGGATCGTTCAACCCTCGGAGGCAACCATCCCGCGCACGGAGAGCACACAGTATCGGTGGCTCCTAACATTAGTTGGACTCTCCCTCTCAGTAGCGGCTGTGGCACTCCGAGGTTCGCCGTATGGGGTCCTACCATGACCTTCCAGCGCCCTGAACTGATCGGCCTAATCCCGGCAATGCTTTTCGTAGTCAGTGTAGCGATCCTCGGGCATTGGCGGCGTGGTGTGCGACTAGTAGACGCCTACGGCGGTAGGCAAGCTGCTTTCCGTCTGATCGGCAGACGAGTCGACCTCTTTCCATCGCTCCGGTTGGTTTCATCCTTCTTGGGAGTGGCTCTGCTGGGGAGTGTTTTTTCTGGGATCGCACCAGTTCAACCAGAAGAAGCGCCTGTCACACCTGTTGACTTACTCATAGCGGTCGACGTCTCTCAGTCGATGACCGGCAACGACATCGAGCCAAGCCGCATCGCGTGGGCCCAGCGCCTTGTGGAGGACATTATCGGCGCTGGAGTAGCTGACCGGGTGGGACTAAGCATATTCGCCGACTGGTCATATCATCTGGTCCCGCTAACTGATGATAGCGATGTGGTCTCTTTTTTCTCGCCATGGGTAGTTCCAAGCTTAATTAGTGCAAGAGACCAAGGCACATCTCTAGGTGTTCTTATCGAAGATGTCATTGAGGAGTGGGAAAGACGGTCTCGGCCGGACGCCTCTCCTGTTGTCCTCGTTGTCTCAGACGGCGAAGCACACGACAGCCAAGATATGGTCATTACGTCAACGCGGTCGGCAGTCGAGTCAGGTGCTACGATCTGGACAGCAGGAATAGGAACAGTTTCCGGGGCCGCCCTGACACTCACCGGATCCACAGCACCGCTTCTCGATGGTTCAGGATTGCCAGTGGTAGCCGGTTACGATGAAGAGCTCCTCAGGCAAATCGCCGATGTCGGCCGTGGCGCTTTCCACCAAATCGAAGACGAAGCAAGCATCCGTTCTCTGATCGCTGATCTCCGCTCGGTATCCGGTCGGACCGAGACGATCGAGGAGCCGGCGAGTGATCCCACCGTATGGCTGTTGTTAATAGGACTGGCGCTTCTGGTATTTGAGGCTCTCCTCGATGCAGGGTTAACAACCCGACGGGCCCCATGAGACAGGCTTCGTGGATAAGGATGGGCGTCGGCCTCTTCTCCGCCATCGGAGTTGTCCTAACCTGGACAGTCGAACAATCGAGTGTGGAGAGAGGAAACCGGCTACAGAGATCAGGCGAGTACCGAGCTGCAGCTGATGTATACAGGAAGCGAACTCGGACAGATCCAGTGAATACCCAAATACGCTATAACCTTGGCACCGCCCTCGCTCTCGATGACGAATCGTCCGCCGAGAACGAGCTAGCACGTGCCACACTAACACCAAACAGGGAAATCCGCGGTCTGGCACACTACAACACGGGAGTACTCCGACTAGACAGGGCTCTATATGCAGAAGTGCCCGATTCCGTCCGGATTCACGCTGCCGTATCAGTGGAGGCCAACCGATTAGCGCTCAGATTCCGTCCGGATGACAGGAATGCGAAATGGAACCTCGCAATGGCCCTCAGACTCCTCGACTCAGTCAGCACACAAGAGCGGCGAAGTGGCCGCGAGATGACAGAAGGAGCAGTTGAAGCGGACGTCGTTACACGTTCAGTCAACGTCCCTGATGCAGAAGAAGACGAGCGAGCCGAAGACCCCCCGTCTCAAGGAGAAAGCGAGACGACGGTCATATTTAGTGACGAAGCCCCACTAACACCTGAGCAAGCGGCTGAGCTACTAGGGCGCTCTCATCTAGACCCGACACTTATGCTCACCAAGCTTCTAGCCCTAGAAAGCCGATCCCGGTTTGGTCGCCGGCCTTCACGGGGTGCTCGTCGATGGTAGAGAGCTGTTTACCGGACTATTCGACAGACTGAATCTTCAGTCGGTACGGTCCAGTGCACCCCTCGGTAAGCGAAGGGGCCCTAGGCCTGAGATTGGTCTCCCAGCCTTCCGGCCCAACCCACGAGTTGTACTAAGTCCCCCGCGCCTTGGCACCTTCGTCCAGCGAAGCGAAAAGCAGTACCCAAGATCCGAAAATCCTCTCGAACAGTGCTCTCAACTGACCCATCTGCGAGGTCCACGTAGAGAGGGCTACCTGACACCCATGCCTCCAGTGGCCGTGCACCATCTAGACTTCCTGGCCCCAGATCTACGGTCCTGACACCCGCGAGCCCGATGCAGTCGAGCATTATCCGGCGAGTGATCAGGCGACCTCGACGAATACGAATATCATCTATTTCAGGTGACATCCCAGGGTCCCACTCACGGATTGGGAGTTCCTCGAATTCGCGATCCGTGTCCCCCGGCGCAATCGGGACACCCTCGGGATCATCGGGCAATGGAATGCGCCAATGCCACGTGCTGACTGAAATATGAGCGCGCAGTAGCCAACTGGCTCTATCTCTGAATTCAGGATCCACGAACACCTTACGCTGTGCCATGGAGACGTAGGCTACCGGAAGCTCCGTAAGTGGGATCCCGACTCTTACGATATCATCCGCCCACTGTGTTAAGATCGGCCGATCTGTCATCAGATCAGTATCTTCCATGTTCTTGCCACCTGGGTAACAACCCAGGGTGCTTGCAAAGGCCGACACACCGATGGTACTGCCAGTCACCCTGATGAACGTCCGCCTCGATAGGCAAACCAACGGATCAGACATCGGATGACTCAGCCATTATCGATTTCGTTAACGCTATCCTATCGACATCTGCCACTTGGACGACGTATTCGTCGGGTTCATATGCAGATCCCATGGGAACTCCTTCACGGCGGTAATTCATAGCACTAGCTCGTATTTGTGCCGCTCCTATGTGAACTTCGGTAACCCCAGGGACAGCTAATACCTTACCTATGTTGTGAGGACGGATACCGCCGGCAGGCATGACCACGATGCTGTCACCAGCTCTCTCCATGAGTGCCGATAAGCGATCTAGCCCATCTAGCACACTCGCCTTACCAACCGAAGTCAGCACTCGGTCCGCACCCACTTCGAGCAGAGTTTCCAAGCTCTCTTCTAGGTCTCTTGAGAGATCGAAAGCACGGTGGAAGGTGACAGGAAGCGGACGAATCGCTTCGATGAGCCGGCTCGTCCGTCTGTAATCAATTCTCCCGTCACTATCTAAAATTCCGAACACAAGCCCTGCCGCACCCGCTTCCGCGAGCACCTCCGCGTCACGAAGCATGACCTCGAACTCCAGTTCCGAATAGAGAAAGTCTCCTCCTCGTGGTCGTACCATAGCCATAACCGGGATACCGGTCTTGCTTGCTACAATCTCGAGAGCACCAGTGCTTGGTGTAGTGCCACCTTCGACCAAGTTGTCACACAACTCAATACGATCAGCTCCCGCTAAGGAAGCCGCGAGTGCAAAGTCCACGGACCCACAACACACTTCAAGAATGGAGTTAGGCATAGTGCAAGCAGCTTGGCATATCGACACCCTGGACGCCAGCTTCATGTATGTCCTCGACCAATCGCAACAATATCGTCGCCGTTATCGGAGCAGGAGCAGCCGGTCTTCTCGCCGCTGTTACCGCGGCGAGAGCTGGTGCTAATGTCATCCTCATCGAGCGGACCTCAGACGGGGGAAGAAAGATTCTCATCAGTGGGGGTGGGCGTTGCAACATCCTTCCCGGCACGGCCCAACCTCGGCTATACGTCACCGACTCGTCACCTAACACCTTACGCAAGATTTTACGATCCTGGCCGCTCCATGAGCAGCGAGCTTTTTTTGAACACGAACTTGGGATGCGCCTAGAACTTGAGCCCGAAACCGGAAAGCTTTTTCCCGCCAGCAATAGGGCGAGAGATGTAAGGGACATTTTGGTTGCTCGAATCCTAGAGGCAGGAGCAAACATCTGGTTCGAAGCGTCGGTAGTCGGACTCCGACCAGACAGAGGACAATGGCAGATAGAGTTTGAAAACGCCCCATCGCTCACTGCCGCATGCGTTATCCTCGCTACGGGAGGCCTCTCAGTCCCAAAGACGGGAAGTGATGGCACAGGATTGAACATTGCCGAGGCCTTGGGGCACACCGTGCACACCACATACCCAGCGCTTACTCCCCTGATCGCAGACCCACACCCTCACGCTAGTCTTGCCGGTATCTCACTAACGGTCTCATTAAATGCACCTGGAAGTCGGCCGGTTTTCTCTACTACGAACGGCCTCTTGGTAACCCATGACGGCTGGAGTGGCCCATCCATACTGGATGCTTCACACCTAGCGATACGGGGCAAGAAAGACGGTTCACGCCAAGAGCTGACAGTCCAATGGTCCCAGGCAGACGCACATGAGTGGGATCAGAAACTTCAAGAAGAGAAAGGAACGGTGCGATCAACAATCAGTTCTATGTTGCCACGCCGCCTAGCAGACCAACTTATTTCGGAAGCGAAAGTCGATGGGGCAACTCCCTTGTCTCAGCTTCGGAAAAGAGATCGCAAATCCTTGGTTGAGACCTTATCACGATACCCTCTCCCTTGGACTGGTGACGCCGGATACAAGAAGGCAGAAGTCACGGGAGGGGGGGTGTCTCTCTCTGAAGTGCACCCTACGACGATGGAATCGACACGATGTCCCGGTCTTTACCTGTGCGGGGAGATCTTGGATGCCTTTGGCCCTATCGGGGGACACAATTTTCTCTGGGCTTGGGCTACCGGTCGATCTGCAGGCATGAATGCTGCCGCTCGGATCCAGTGGGGCCGCCGGCAACCACCTTCCTAGATGGGGTTGCGAGAGGGGGCTGCCGAGTATTCGCTTCCCAGGGCGCGCAGCTCACTTATTCGAAAGAATGGACCTCATTAAATCCTTCCTTGGTCCCCCAAGTCGTCCTGCTAAGGGATGGAAACGTCGGGATTTCCTAAGGGCGCTAGTGGCAACACCAATGTTAGGTGGCGCCCTTATCCAGCGCGGGACATCACCACCATCTTCTATCCGAACACAATGGGCGCCCAGCGCGAGACTGTCAGCTAGGCCACGTCAACCATTTCGGACTTTTCGGAGAGGTCAGACCAGAATAGGTCAGGACCTAGAGAGGGGTGGCTATCTCTTCGTGCCTGAATCGTATCGCGAAAACCAACCAGCCCCTTTACTCGTCGCCCTACACGGAGGCGGAGGTCATGCTGGCCGATGGTCTGACCTATACGCCGCCTGCGAGAACCGAGGGATCGTTCTCGTAGCTCCGGACTCTAGAGGCCGCACATGGGACCGCGTCAATGGGGCGTTCGGGCCCGACGTAGCATTCATCGATGCCGTGCTGCGGTTTACGTTCGAACGCTGTGTAATCGACCCTCTACGTATCGCCCTTGCAGGGTTCTCTGATGGGGCATCCTACGCTCTATCATTGGGCCCTCCAAACGGAGACCTCTTCTCCCACCTCATCGCTTGGTCCCCAGGATTTTCCGACCCCGAAGACCCTATCGTTGGCGCGCCAAGAGTATTCGTTTCACACGGAAGTGATGATCGAGTTCTACCCGTCAGTATGAGCAGGTCCGCGATCGTACCCATGTTCGAAATGGATGGCTACGAAGTTACCTACTTTGAGTTCACAGGGCGTCACGAACTGACAACCGAAGCTGTCGATAAGGGCCTCAACTGGTTTCTGACCTCCTGAGTCCATGACGCGCCCGGAAAAAATGCTAATGAGGTAAGGTAAATCCTCGTATTCAGTGGGCCGCCAACCGCAGTTCTTCTAAGACTTCAACATCGGTCTCTATCTCCCGACGCCTAGAAAGCAGTTCGAGAGGTGACGGAGTCTCTGCAGTTTCGGACGATGATGGTGGAACCCCTTCAACGGTGACGATCGCGTCTCTCGTGCTCCTCTGGGTCACCGTTTCCAATTTGTTGGCCGCCTGCCCTAAGGCCCACGCAGCATGACCGCGAACCAGAGGTTGTGGATCATTAAGCGCGGCGGCCAGAACTCTAATGGCCTCAGCCTTCTGATCCGAGGTAAGGACTCCCTCTCTTATTGCGTTGCCTATCCCCACGAAAAGATTGCGCAGCATACCCTTACGACGAGGCCGCGATAGCGGTGAACCCCTATATCTTCTCTGGTACTCCTTTTCAGACATGTCGAAGATCTCTTTCGCTAGGTCTACAAGGAGTTCAGGGGGACTCGACGCCCTGTATGCAGGGTCTCCATCGCCTTGCGCGAAACGCTTATTCCAAGGGCAAACCTCCTGGCAGATATCGCACCCAAACACCCGGTTCCCAATAGCGGACCGATATTGATGCGGGATGGGGCCTTTTAGCTCGATAGTCAAGTAAGAGATACAGCGCCTGGCATCTATGGCTGGAGCACCTGACTCCTCACGGCCAAGTAGCGCACCGGTTGGACATTCATCGATGCAAGCGTGGCAAGTCCCGCAGTGGTCCTCTATGCACGGCCCAGTCGTTTCTAGATCCACATCCACCATAAGCAGACCAAGCACAAAGAATGACCCGCGTCTCGGATGGATAAGCATCGTGTTGCGGCCAAACCAACCCATGCCCGCGCGACGTGCGAGTTCGCGCTCGAAAACCGGAGCGGTGTCAACTAATGCTCTGCCTCGAACGCCTCCCTCGATTTGACGATCAAGCCACATCAACATCTTCTCGAGCCTTGGAGGGATGATGTGATGGTAGTCCGAGCCACGGGCATATCGAGCGATTACCGCCTCCGCCTTCGGATGCGGTGGCACTCCTTCATCCTCTATCTTGGATATCCTATCCGCTCTCAGTCGCGCCGTTGGACTGGACTCTGCGCCTGTAGGAGCCCTCCCTACATACTCATGCCCAACCACTATGACTGATCGGGCTCCTGAGAACGATGATGAGGGGAAAGCACGGCGTTCGCGTGTATCTGGACGCTCTAAATACTCCATCTCCCCGTGGTGCTTTCTGGCAAGCCATCGGTCGAAGAACTCCATATGTTCGGACGGATTCAGATGCCCGATGCCAAAGACTTCGAAGCCAAGTCTCTTCGCTTCTTCGCGAAGACCCAAGGTCACTTGATTCATTTGTGTCCGAGGGGTATCAGAAGCACTGAGTTCATCTCCAATGAAACGCTCGCAGGTCAGAGGAGTATCGGCGTTACTCTCTTTGAACGTACTGCCCTTCTAGTTATACCCAAGGATGAGACTGTTGCCAGACTTCGAAGCATTGCGCCACGAGTTCCAGATCCTCGAACGCAAAACCTATCTAAACTCGTGCTCCCTCGGTGCGCTTTCGCGGCGCTCGGAGAGGTACCTCACAGACTTCGTCGACCGTTGGCACGACATGGGCGCATCTGCGTGGTACCGACATTGGCTCGGTCGGGTAGAGGAACTCAGGGGACGAGTCTCGGCATTCCTCGGAGCGACTCCACGAGAATTAGCCTTCCTTCCCTCGACTTCAGCTGCACTAGCAGCAATCACCGAGTCTGTCCCACCGAAAGGGCGCAACCGAGTAGTGTGCACAGAACTCGACTTTCCAACACTAGCATATCAATGGACCGTAAAGCCTGAAATCGAGATGGTCATCCTCCGCAGTCCGGATGGTATCGGGATCGATCCCGATCAATTCGCTCAGGTAGTGGATGAACGAACACTCTTTCTTGCTACGAGCCATGTATTCTTTGCGACCGGATATGAGCAAGACCTAAATGCGCTCTCTAAAATCGCTCAGAACGCAGGTGCTTACTCTCTCATAGACGGATACCAAGGAGCAGGACAAACAAACCTTTTATTGCCCACGACAGGAATCGATTTTTATACGACCGGCCCCCTGAAGTGGCTCATCGGTGGCCCTGGGCTTTCTTACCTCTACGTACGAGATGAGTTGGTGAGTGAACTCGAGCCTAGGCTTACGTCATGGTTCGCTACGAAACGCCAGTTTGATTTTGACTTAGAAGGCTTCGAATACCGCGATGACGCTCGTCGCTTTGAGCTCGGCACTCCAGCTCTGCCAACGATCCATACAGCGCTTGGTGGTCAGGAGATCATTGATGAAGTCGGCATTGAGGCGATAATAGCGAGAAATACCATGCTTACAGACCACCTCATAGCTGGGGCAGAGGCCGCCGGCATGCGTCTCACACTAGCTGACACCGACCACCGCACCTTCATCGTGATGATTCAGCATGATGACCCCTCCGGAGCAGTGAAACACCTCGCCGCTAATGACATTATCGTCGACCACCGACCCGGTCACATCCGCGTGAGTCCGCACTTTTATAACACTACTGAGGAAATCGATCTGTGTGTGGAAACACTGACAAAGTTCGGTTGCTAGGGCGCAGACTTAGTCCAGCGACCTGAGTCGCGCAGGCGGTACTTTTCCAAGACACGACTCAACGCCTCTTCCAGGTCAATCTCCTGCTCGTTAGCAATCGCGAGGAGCACGAACAGGATATCGGCGAGCTCAATCGCGAGATCCTGGGTTGGTTCGTCAGCTCTTTTTGGCTTGTTACCAAAAAGATGATTCATCTCTCGCGCCAGTTCCCCTACTTCCTCGATAAGCCGTGCTAAGTTGCTTAGGGGCGGCCAATAACCCTCATCAAATTGGGAAATCCAATCGTCCACCTTTCTCTGGGCTTCTCGCAGCGTTAGCCCCTCATCCACGGTCTTACTCAAGGCACTATTACCAGTTTGCCAAAAATATCCCCTTTCTCAAGGATCTCATGTGCTCGCCGAGCCTCGCTTAACGGCATGACCTCTTGGATGACAGGATCAAACACACCTCTGAATACAAGGCGCATCGCTCTTCTGAACTCTGTGGACGTTCCCATCGTGCTTCCTAGGATCTCTAGTTGCTTCCAGAATACCAACCGAACATCCGTTACGCCCCGGGCGCCTGTTGTTGCACCCGCTGTAACGAGCCTCCCACCTCGGGACAACGCCCGCAAGCAACTGGGCCAGATTTCTTCTCCAACGGTATCCAAAACGACGTCAACTCCGCTCTTGTTGGTGTCCCGCCATACTTCACGAGAGAACTCAACCTCAAACCGGTCGTAAACCACGTCGGCACCCAACGCTTGGGTTCTCCCCACATTTTCAGCGCCTCCCGTTACGGCAAAAACCTTTGCCCCAGCACTCCGCGCAATCTGAACCGCCGCGGTCCCAACACCACCCGAAGCCCCTGTGATAAGTACGCTCTCACCCAGCTTCAAGCGTCCACGAGTCGTTAAAGCTCTCCATGCCGTAACGAAAACAAGACCTGCTGCTGCTGCCTCCACGGACCCAAAACCGTCAGGTATCTCAAGTATGTTACTGGCCGGGACGACAGCATATTCGGCAAACCCACCCTGTGTGTGCTCTCCAATGATCCGGAAGGGGCTCTCGTTGAACGTGTTCCCTCGGTCCTGTGCTTCATACCAATCGTAATTCAGGGACGGATCCACCACTACGCGAGTACCCAAAGGCACATCGTCAGCGCCCACTCCAACCATATCGACCACTCCAGCAATATCCGAGCCCCCGATATGCGGCATAGGCGTCTGAATCGGCAGACCCCGTCGCACCCAAAGGTCGAGGTGATTCATGGCGGCAGCCTCAACTTTGATCCGGACCTCTCCTGGTCCCGGATCCGGCATGGGCACGTTCTTTATTTCGATTACCTCCGGACCTCCGAAGTCCTCGAACACCGCCGCTCTCATCATGCGTGTCATTGTGGTGTCCCTTTCTGTATCCCAGTGAGATTGATCGAAGCTACGCTCGGTTTCATTGACCTCAACCCCGCGGCACGTGGAGAACTCGGCTACCTTACGCTAGGCAACGATAAGGTGATTTTCAAAGAAACAAACTATGCCGCCAGCAACTTGATTAATGACTGAGCAATTTCTCCGGATCAGTGAGATCTTCCACTCGATTCAGGGTGAGTCCACATGGGCGGGCACACCCTGTACATTCGTTCGGGTCACCGGTTGCCCTCTCCGCTGTTCGTGGTGTGATACCACATACGCGTTTCAGGGTGGAACACGAATGTCATTCGCTCAGATCCTCGAGGCAGTCGCAAGCTTCCCAACGAGAATTGTTGAAGTTACAGGAGGAGAGCCCTTGGCCCATCCTGGTTCGTTCGCTTTAACCGATGAATTACTGAAAGAAGGCTACACAGTCCTGGTCGAAACATCTGGCGCCTTCGATATCTCCTCTCTAGACCAGCGGGTCCACAAGATCATGGACCTGAAGTGCCCAGGCTCCGAGGAGAGCGAAAAAAACCGATACGAGAATCTCGAGCACTTGACCGGACGTGACGAGATAAAATTCGTGCTTCAAGACCGCGAAGATTACGATTGGGCGAAGTCCGCAATCCAACAGTACGAGCTTGAACAACGTGTTGAAGACGGAACACTCCGAGCAATCCTAGTTTCACCAGTGTGGGGCAAGATCGACCTACAAGAACTCTCTCAGTGGATCTTGGAAGATGGGCTTCAAGTCCGATTTCAACTTCAAGTCCACAAGCTTATATGGGGACCGGAAGCCACAGGAGTCTGATGAGCACGTGGAGGCGTGACGCTAGGTTAAGCCATCTTACACAAACAGTCCGTGGTATCACATCACCTAACCCTGCGAACGCGAACCGAATGGACGCTGCGGTAGCTCTAATCGTGCGGCTAGGGAGCAGCATGGACGTTCTTCTCATCAAGCGCTCCACTAACGAGAGAGATCCTTGGTCTGGCCACATGGCGCTGCCCGGAGGCCGCTGGGAGCCAGGCGACTCCGAGCTTCAACAGACCGCTATAAGAGAAACCTTCGAGGAAACCGGTGTCGACCTAACACAGGATTCTCTTGGACTCGGTAAGCTAGAAGATGTTCGCCCAAACAATCCTACGCTCCCCATCTCTAGAATAGTCCCTTTCGCATTCGCAGTCCCGCCTTTGACTGAAGCCCTGGTTGCGAGCCCAGAAGTGGAGAGTGTCCAATGGGTTCCAATTGATCTGCTTACAAACCCCGAAAATAGAAGTAGCACTAGAATCCGCTCTTTAGGACTTTCGAAAAACTTCCCTAGCTATCACGTCAACGGAGAGCACGTGTGGGGCCTCACACATCGGATCCTGTCACGGTTTCTTCATGCTTACATAACCCAGCCACGGGAATAGTCGGGCGTCCGATCGCAACGCGTTCATCGCGCGTAACGGAAACCAACAGACTCCAACTCAGCTAATCGTTCGAACCCGATGCCCTTAGAGTAAGTCCAACTGGCTATCACTATCGTCGTTGGGTATCGCCTGTGCCGGTGCACCCCCTCGTCCCTGAACTCTGGTTACCTCAACCACTCGGTCCCCGGCCTGCACGTCCAACATGCTCCTTCCTGAAGTTCTGCGCCCTTGAACGGGGACAGAGTCAGCAGCAGCGCGCGTCACGGAGCCAGCAGCCGTAACGATCATGACTTCATCCGCTTCGAGAACCTCCAAAGCCGCTACTATCGGCGCGTTCTTCTCACCCGTCGGCAATGCCATGTTGCCCATACCACCACGTTTCTGTAGAGGGAACTCAGATATCAGGGTGCGTTTGCCTAATCCATCCTCGCTTACTGTTAATACAGTCGCATCACGTCTGACCATAAGCATTCCCGCAACTTCGTCATCACCCTTGAGTGACATGCCCTTCACGCCTTGAGCCGCCCGTCCGACCACGCTCACCTGACTTTCTGGGAATCGGATCGCTCGCCCTGCACGAGAGAGAAGCATGATCTCACCAGTTCCATCCGAAAGAGCGACATCCATAATGCCGTCTCCAGACTTCACACCTGAGGCCCTCAACCCGCCGGCTCGAGGATGTGAGAATTCTTTCAGGTGGGTGCGTTTCATTACACCCTTCTTCGAGAGAAACACGAGATAGTGATCCTCCACTGAGAGATCCTCAATAGCGATCATGGAAATAATCCTGTCTGTTCGGTCGGCACCATCAAGCAGAGAATAGACGGATTGGCCACGCGAAGCTCGCGCGCTTTCCGGCACATCTAGCACTTGCAGGAAATGGCACTGGCCACCCTCGGTGAACGCCAAAATCCATCCCTGAGTGCGTGCCACAAACAGTCGCTCTAGATAATCATCCTCGTAGCGTTCCATACCTGCGAGAGCCTTTCCCGAACCGACCCGGCGACGATACAGGTGCATCGGGATACGCTTTACAAAGCCCTCGTGCGACAGCGTGACCACGACGTCCTCGTCCGCCACCTTCCTCTCGAGTTCAGGCGTCTCGACTTCAGCCTCTTGGTCGTCGAGGAGAACAGTGCGACGCTCATTACCGTATTTGTCGACGACTTCCCCGAGTTCATCTAGCATGATCTCGAGCTGACGCTCTTCGGATCCTAGGATCGCTCGCAACTCAGCGATCTTGTCTTTCAACTCGGCCAAGCGTTGCCCCAGCTGGTCCCGCTCAAGGGCCGTCAATTTGGACAGCCGCATATTTAGGATCGCGTCCGCCTGGGCCTCGCTTAGACCGAAGCTATCCTGCAAGCGCTCTGATGCCTCCGTTCTGTCCTGAGACGCTCTGATGATCTTTATCACTTCATCGATTTCGTCCAACGCCGCCAAAAGACCTTGGGCGATATGCTGATCCACCTCTGCTTTCTCGAGATCGTGTTGGCTCCGACGCCTTATGACATCCAGTCGGTGATCTCTGAACCGTTCGAGGATCTGCTTTAGGTCAAACTCCTTGGGCACACCCCCGTCGAGCGCAAGGAGGTGAGCCCCAAATGTGGCCTGAAGTGAAGTGCCACGGAAAATCTTTTCGAGCGTCTCGCTCGCTTTGGCACCTCTCTTCAGCTCGATAACAAGACGAATACCGTCTCGATCGGTCTCGTCACGAATATCTGATACGTGCTCGATTTTGCCCTTTTTCGCGAGCCCGGCGATCTGCTGAATAACCTTCGTCTTGTTCACAGCATACGGAAGCTCCGTGACCACGAGCTGCTCCTTTCCACCCCTCAGAGCCTCCTTCACAACCCGAGCTCTCATTACAATCCGGCCTCGCCCTTCCCTATACATCTTCTCGATGCCCTCACGCCCCACTACGAATCCGGCGGTCGGGAAATCCGGCCCAGGAATGTGCCGCATCAAGTCTTCGACCGAGCAATCAGGGTCCACCACCAGTTGCCGGACGCCTGCCGCGATCTCAGGTAAATTATGTGGCGGCACATTCGTGCTCATCCCAACAGCGATCCCAGAAGAACCGTTTACCAGAAGATTCGGAAAGCGACTCGGGAGAACGGACGGCTCCTCCCTCTGGTCATCGAAATTTGGCTGAAAGTCAACGGTTTCCTTCTCAATCTCGTCGAGCAGTTCCAAGGAAATCGACGATAACCGGGCCTCCGTGTACCGGTAGGCCGCCGCTGGATCACCGTCTATGGAGCCGAAATTCCCCTGCCCATCAACGAGAGGATTCCGCAAGGAAAACTCCTGAACCATCCGCACTAGGGCGTCATAGACGGCGCTGTCGCCATGAGGATGGAACTTGCCTAGAACGTCACCCACAACTGCCGCACTCTTCTTGTACGGACGATCGGGGGTTAGCCCCATTTCATGCATGGCGTATAGGATTCGCCTATGCACTGGCTTTAGTCCATCGCGGACATCCGGCAAAGCGCGCTGCACAATGACGGACATTGAATAATCAAGGAACGATTCACGCATCTCAGCTTCGAGACTGCGTGCCAAAATTCGCTCCCGTGTGTAGGCCGTGGCCATTCCTACTCCAAACCGGGTAAAAGGGAGCGCGGCTTGAGCCGCGCATTGGACGGGCGCGAGAGCTCTCGGGCGAAACATCCACGCCGCGACCCTAGACTCTATGAAATTAGAAGGAGCCGCAACCCGGTCGTCACAGGCTTCCCAATCGCACTCAGTAAAACTTGTCTGTTCCCGCTGTTGGGTCGCCCTTTGAAAGCTCTCCTAAATCGCGGTTGCCAACGGGAATCCACGTACTGCTACTAGCGGGCTGAGCACTCCCTCCGCCTCTCAGTTAGATGTCTTGCAGCAGAGCGGTGAACTCGTCAGCCATCGTCGGATGACCGTGTCGGAGTGCCGAAGCGATCCCTTTCTCATAGGCCTCGCGAGCTTCGGAGTCGCGCCCGAGTTCCAGCAACGCTGAACCCAAGCGGCCCCACCCATTACCCTCATCATCCGTCCGATTCAAATAGAGCCTAAGCTCACTCACCGCGTCCTCGGTTCGACCAACGTTCAAATACTCTAGAGCCAGTCCAAACCTCAGCCGCAAGTCATCCGGACGATCAGAGACCATGCGTTCAAGCGCTGAAAGTCGATCTGCCGCTCCCATCTCTTCAGTCCGGGAAGTCAAACGTTTTGGCTGCCTCGGGGGTTACCGGCGAGGCAGTCACAAGCTCAATCATTCCCTCCATTTCAGCCTCTTTCATCTTGATTCGATGAGCTACGGCAAGGCAGTGCGCATAGTCAAAGTAAGCTTCTACTGCTTCCGTATCCGCGGGATAAGCACTCAGTACACGCGTTTCCATATTGACGCGGAGCCTCGCAACGATCGTACTTACTGCGGCTTTGACCATAGCGAGATCTTCTAAGGTCTCCAAAGAAAGGTCGCCGGAGAGCCGTGAGTGCAGCGCCTCTACACTAAGTAGCTCTTCGTTCAAGGCGCTCCCCGGTATGCCAACCATCTCGGCAGACTCCAGAACACTTTCGACGCCCACCCTAAGAGAGGTCAACTCCTCGAAGTTCAGGTGTAGAATCATCCGGACCTCCGGAATATGTCTCGGTCTCTTCTTACCGTGGGAGTCGTTTTGAGATTTCTGCATACAGTGTTCATTATGCCTGCGCCGTCTTTGTCGGTCCGTCTACGGTAAGTGGGATCAGCACATGGTGCTTACCATCCACACTTACGTCAAAGGCGTAAGGGCCAGGCACAGGGAAAACTAGTCCATCCAAATTAAGCACATGCGGAACAAGCACTCCGCTGGATACCTGACCGGGCCCTGCTGCCAGGTTCATCTCACCATCAATCCGCACCACCTCACCCCCATCGGGTGCCTTGAGCACTATCTCAATCTCGTGCTTTCCCACCTCATGCACCCCGGCAGAAAAGCGGAGCACAAGCGCCATCCGAGGATGCCGCGTTGGAAATGCCCCCGTCCCTAGACGATCAAAGATCCCTAGTATGTTGAGCTTTCCTGACCCGTCTATCGTTGCGGCATCAGCGAGCAGTGCTAGGTCAACTTCCATGCGTTCCCGGGATCAGAGCGTTAAACGGAGGGAGATTCTTCCGAATCTACCCCGAATTCAGGTTCGGGCGACAGGAGCCAATCACCAATAAGAATTCCAGCAATCAGATCGATCATAATGTGTGCTATCATCGCCGGAATGAGGCTCCCCGAAGAAATAAAGCCCCAAGCTAAAACTGCTCCCATCAAGGTCGTTCGGAGAATGCCGAGCCAGCCTTGGTAGCCGTGCATCAAACCAAAGACGAGTGACGATATTACCACTGCACTACCCATCCCCAAGATCGGAATCAGCATCGGAATCACGTATCCCCGGTAAGCCAACTCTTCGCATGTTCCAGCCGCAAGGGACAAGACCCCGAAAACGGACCGTTCCCTCCGAGTCTTGGGCAAAAGGCTCTTTAAGAGAGGAGTCTCAGCGATCCTAAATCGGCCGCCCAGCCAGCGAAATCCTAGTATGATGCCGAGGCCCGCGATCGTTAAGGTTGCCGACCATCCCAGCACCGCACTAGGTGACAGAGACACAATCCCAACAGCGGAAATGTCTCCACTCCTGGTGCCGACCAACCAACAACTCAGACCGAGAACCCAAAGGGTGACCGTAGAACTCCAATAGGCCTGCATGCGATCTATTGGCACACCACTTACTAGCGGGACTTGAACCATAGAGAGGCCGGGCAAGGCTGCTAAAATCACAGCCATCAGCACTACGTCAGCCGCGGGATAATCTTCTATCCACCCCAACCAGAACAGCACACCAAAGAAGCTCAACACGGATACCACTCCGTATCTTCTTGCCTTCATGTGTCGGTCACGTGCGTCTGATTTTTCAGCCATCAGACAACGCATCCAAGCCGAACCTCTCAATAGCCTCAAGCGTAGAACAAACGTCGTCCCAGGTGGTGGTATAATTAACGATGCACAGCCTCAGTGAGTACTCCCCACGGAGACGAGTGGATGACATCATCGCGGTACCTGTTTTTATCACCCGCTCTTGAATCCGTTCGTTAAGCGCCTCCAGTTCCCGACTCGAGAGATTTTTTCCCTTAGGGTTAAATCGGAAACAAACAACACTCAGCGACGCTGGGTTAGCGATCTCAAGTGTCTCCGAGGCACGTATCCACTCCTCCGCCTTCGCAGCCAATCCAATTCCTCGACTGACCGCTGACCGAAAAGCCTTCATTCCAAAAGTCTGAATTGACATCCAAACCTTAAGAGCCCGGAACGAGCGACTGAGCTGAAGGCCTCTGTCACCAAAGTTCGGGTGGTCCCTGCCCCATTCCGTATCCTGCAAATATTCTGGGCGAACAGAGAAGGCCGACTCAAGCCTCCTGACGTCCTTGACCATCAAGCATCCGGTTTCGAATGGCTGGAAAAGCCACTTGTGCGCATCCATTGCGATAGAATCGGCCCTCTCGATCCCCTCGAAGAGCCTTCTGACTCCTTCGTCCAGAATGGCAAAACCACCGTACGCGGCATCCACGTGGAACCAGATATTCTCTGCCTCACAAAGGTCGGCGATAGCAGCCAGCGGATCTACGGCACCCGTATTCGTTGCTCCGGCGTTGGCACAGATGGCAATTGGAGAAAGCCCATCTTTTCTATCCTTGGTAATCATGCTGCGTAATGCATTCATATCAAGGCGAAAACGGCTGTCACTAGGGACCTTCCGAACATGTTCAGGCCGAACTCCAACAATTGTTGCCGCACGACTCAACGCAGTGTGACTCTGGTCGGACATATAAACGGAAGCGCAGTCCGGCGCCCCAGATGCTTCTCGGGCCGCAACGAATGCGTCCAGGCTCGCTGCAGAGCCCCCACTGGTGAAGAGGCCACCCGCGGTGGCCGGATACCCTATCCAGTCACGAAACCAGTCGATCACAACTACCTCAAGTTGACTCGGCCCTGATGCTCCAAGCCATGTCCCTTGGAACACGTTATGGCCCGCCGCCATGTAGTCCGCGAGTACGCTCGGCCAAGTCGGAGACGAAGGCACAAAGGCGAAAAACCGGGGATGATCGACACGGCCCGCCACGGGAAGTATCTCGCGCGCGGCTCGTTCAAGCACCTGCTCAGGCGGTCTGCCTTCTTCAGGAGGATCTTCACGCATTATGGCCTCGAGTTCGGCACGATTGCCACCGCGCCAAGCTGGCTCATTAGGGAGTCGATCTAAGCGCTCCACTATCAGACGTGAAGCCAGCTCGGCCAACTCCATCATCCGCGCACTGGATAGTTGCAACTCGTTCTCCGGCGCGTCTTCCGTCGACGACGTCATACCAGTAATCTTTCTGCCATGTCAGCTAAAACCATTATTGGTGGCGATGTCTCGTACCGAGTTCTCGATGCGATGGATGCGCCTCACAGAGGCCGTATTCTACGCCTTCGAGTGCAGTCGGGTGAAGCACCCCCCGTAAAATCACTGAAGGGATCAGAAATGTGTGCAACCTCCCCGGAGGGTGTGACATGTCGCTTTCGTGTGCTCAACTTCGCTGTATTTGGTGGTAAGCCCAGCAATGACCGGCTAGCGCGTTCGGGGCGAATAGATATTCAGGTGGAAGAGTTGGATGAGACCGGACCAATCGGACTCCAGTGGGAAGTCGTTTCGGCTTAACATCCAGCGAGATCTAGTCTTTGGCCCTAACTCCCGGCGGCTCACGATTGAAGGTCTCCGTAAACCATTCTCTATATTCGCCGGCCCGCTCAGGGTTTTCGCTAACCCACTGCGCGCGTTCAGAGCCATAGAGGTCGGGGCGGGCTGTAAAGATGAATGCATCTAGGAAGTCGAAATGCTTTGCGTACGCGAGTTCGTCTAAGGGTGCGAACGGCTGGGTGTCGAACACAGTCCGGCCTAGGATCCACACGTTCGCGACCCGATCAACTATAGCCCTCTCCAAGTCATAGCCCCTAGCGTCCGGCGCTTCGGGTAGCCATTCGCCTTGACGGCCCATCTGCACCATCAAATGCAGGTGCCCATATATCTGGTACGCTAGCTGACCATCCCTGCCCCCCAACGGCACATTGATGATCACGCTGTCCGGCGCGAGGCGCATACCCTCCCATGGCAAGGTCTCTCCTAGCGTCGCGTTCGATACGACCCAGAAAGACGGGTCATTGACGATATTTTCCTGCTCGCGAGTCACCCACTCATTTACGCTCTTCATCTCCTCATAGTCCGCACGAATCCGAGCACCTTGATAGTTGACGATTGGTCGCGGTCGCGGAAGAACGGGCTCTGAGGCTGAGCATCCCGACATCAACCCAAAACCCGCCAGAATACCAACCCGGACAAGGGTTCTCGGTGACCTAGAGGGACTGACCCAGTCAAACATTTTCATTACGAAGTGGCTAGCGGTAATATTCATCCTTGACACTTTGGCTTCCAAGGTCCGAATTGAGGGTCCTACGAAACATATGCTATGAAGGATGATCACGGTGAACACAACACTCACCGACGAGCCGCGTCAATTCCGTGCGCCTCAGACCATGACACCCTACGAACTCGGTGACAGCCTCGCCCGACTCGTTTGGGAGAGCTTTACCGATTTTATTTCCCAAGAAGATGTTGAAACTCCTCTAGCGGACATCAGTACACTTTATGGCGACGATTGTACCAACGGCCGCACATCTGAAGAGGCCCTCATCTTCTTCATGTGGGCGCACACCCGAGGCGTTCAAATGGCCTTCCTCGGGCGTACACCCGAAGCGCGGATCCGAGAAGGGCTAGACGCTCTTCACGGGGCCGTTTTCGAAGACATGGTGAGAAACGGAACGCAAGAGTCACAGCTTCCCCTCTTTGAGCAACATGTAAGCGCTCGATATGCCGAGTACCACCAAGCTGCAGACCAACCCGGAAACAAGTTGGGTCAAGCCGTTGCGCGCCACATGCTGGACGGTGCAGTTCGCGATAGGACCGCGGCTGCGATTCAGGAGAGAGCAGTAGCTGTTGCCAAGCCCCTGAAAGACTTCCTAGAAGACGTAGAGTTGATCAGGGACTGATTGTCACGAGATAGTCTGCGCCCAGTCCGCATCAGCCATCTCTTCTCCATCTCATCAGTTCGAACGGGCTCCGGCACGAGCGACACCAAAAACTGCTAACGGACGCGTGGGATCCGAAGGCATTCATGATCTCGGTTTGCGTTTGTTCACAAAACGGACAAGGTGGCGTAGCAGGCAACACATCGGGCGACTCTTCACGGCGCTCTTTAGGATTAAAGGAAGACTTTTGAACTTCCTTGCTGCTCAATCTTCCTGCAAATGGTCGGTGCGGCGGCATCGTACTACTCAACCAGAAGAGCGCGATTCCGATCGCCTCTCGCTCTTTCACAGGCTTCCTCATCAGGTCGCCCCACCGCGCGGCCACGCACTTCGTCCCACACACTTGTTCCAAGCACGGTATCAATGTCCACACCTACCAGGGCGACGACCTCCCTTACCTCATCACGATATAGTGCGAGTCGGTCTTCCGCAGAATCTAGAACCCCAATAGCCACCATATTGCGGGCAGCCGCATCATCCGCCCCGACCCAAGCGACCAGTCCAGGAAGCATATCCTCCGTCGCCACGGCCAGGAGACGTCGGGACTCACCCCCGCTGTCCGCCAATCGTCGATACCAAGCGAAACCCATGCTCATATGGTATTGCTCTTCAGCGAGCATCTTCGGCACCCGACGTCGGGCCTGCTCCAATGTCCCTTGGGCGAAAGACCGAAGCATAGTCGAAAGCGCTCCATCAGCTAAAACCATCAGAGCCACGACAGCTGCCCAATCCGACGGCTCGTTATCTAGCGCCGACAGAGAAGCGAACCTGTCACCACTCCTCTCGTATTCAAACGGAGCAGGATCAATATCAAGCGTCTTCAGCATCGCATAGAGCAAGCGCGCATGTCCCCATTCATCCTGAGTCATCGAAGCCATCGATACACCGGTTTCGATTGACGGGGCACCAAGAGTCCAATCCGAATAACGAATCCCCATAAGCCGCTTGGAGTCAGCGAGTGTCACCATCAGCCTTACCAGGGCATCCCGCTGGTCGTCGTTCAGCGTGGATACATCAAGCGCGTCAGTCATGGGATGATTCTTGGGCTTCGACAAAAAGACCATCAGTACGATTGACTGGAAGTACGTTGACACGTTTCACCACACACATCTCAAACCACTTTTCCTCGCTGTATGTAGTCCACGCGTAGACCTTGGCAGTCTCGTCATCGAAGGCGTCGACATAGCCAACATGTTGGAGGCGATCACCTCGCTCTTTACGGGTAAAAACGTCGTAAACGAACTCTCTCATTCCCCTCTCGATTAGGCACTAACGCCCATTTTTTTCAACTTCTCCCGACCTTCCATCGTAATCCGATCACTCGTCCATGGTGGATCCCAAACCTCAACCAGCTCAACCCTATCGATCCAGTGTTCGGAGAGGAGGCGATCAGTGATATCCTCTCGGATAAAGTCCATACATGGGCATGCTGTTGCCGTGAAGGTTAAATCGATCCGGGCGACTCCCTCTTCGTAGGCGACATCATAAATCAACCCCAACTCAGGAAGGCTTATCGGAATCTCTGGATCTAAGACTTCCTGAAGTACTTCCCAGATCACTTCAACCTTATCGCCTGGGACCTCTCCGAGAGGAGCGGACCATAGGTCACGACCTCCGCTCATATGCGCACTCACGAGGGTCGGAAGGCTCGCGTACCTCCCTCGCTCAAGCGTCGGAAGATGAGACGACATGCTTAGGCAGCCAGCCAATGCTGGACATCCAAGCGAGACCGCTGGACAGACTCGACGTAAATCTCATTCATCGGGCCTCGTTTCTTCCACCTCTCGAACACGGCATCCCAAGAGATTTCTCCCTCATCAAAAGCCCAGTGCTTCTCTACTGCATCATACTGGCAGGGAAACGGGTAATCGAGCACATACTGGCTTTTGTCCTCATCCCAGTGCGCAGGAGCGTCCAACCCTAGCTCTTCACAGAGCGGAACCGTGGAGGCCATCCAAACCTGACGCAGCTGATCGTTTGTCAGACCCTTCAGTTTGAAATCGAGCTGCCCCGAGTGTCGCTTCATGTCATCCGGCAAACCAAACCATTCGATTGTCATCGGAAACATCCAATCGACTGCACGCTGCACAAGTTCGCGTGCTTCACCGCCTGCCTTAGCCAGACGTCGCATCCAAACCTCGCCATGGCGAAGGTGGAACGTCTCTTCCATTCCGATCTTTACCAGCGCTCGTTTGAGCGGTGCGTATGAGGTGTTTTCGTGTACATCCGACAGTAGTGTGATTCCGGCACGGTCGAAAAAACCTGTTGCGACGACTAGCTCAGCCCAATTGTCTAGCGGCTGATCGAAACCATACGGGTGCTTGAACTCATGCGGCTGGCGCCCGTATACCAGGCGCTCCTTAGATTCGCCGATATCTTCAAGTAAGCGATATGCAATGTTGGCATGCGCAAGCTCATCTTGAATGATTGCATGGGCACTGACTTGGGTGTTGGTCGACGGCGCGTACCGGGCTGCCATCCAGTATGACGGAGCGCTCATCAGCTCGGTATCGGCCTGGACCGTCAACTGCACTCTCAAGGCCTTACGATAGCCTTCGGTCATGTCCTCAGGGCCCTCCACCATATAGCCCCCTTGGACTTTTCTCATCAGCTCTTCATCGGTCAACTGGCTCATTATATTTTTTCGCTTTATGACACTTTCGCCACGGCCGACGAAAGAGTGTAACAAACCTAAGAACGCGTCAGCCGGGCTTCAAGGCTTCCTCAGGGCTCAGCTCAACCCAACCTGACATTCTGTTTATCAGAGACCTAGGGACGCCCGAATCAGGGGACTGATGCGATCAGGGGTCCACGGAGGATCGAAGGTTAGTTCAACTTCTGCAGAAGCGACCCCATCTACTCCTTCGATTGCAGCCTGGACCTCCTCAACGATCTGACCTGCTACTGGACACATCGGTGAGGTTAGGGACATAACAGCTTCGACAGAATCACCCTCCACCTTGATCTCATAGATGAGACCGAGTACAACGAGGTCTAGCCCTAGTTCAGGGTCTTTGACCCCCTTGAGAGCTGTGCGAACATCCTTTTCCGTTACGGTCATCGTTCCTGCTCTCCGTGTTTCTGCTTTCTAGGCGGGAGATAGCTACTCGTATACCCGAAAAATACCAATTCGTGCGTGTGCAACCCGGTCAAAATAATTAGCGGCTTAAATACGAGGTCGATTCGGCGATCCGTCAGCCGGCCTCACCCTCCCTGCTACTAGCACCTCTATCCGCTATACGATCGAAGGGACCCTTTAGCCCCCAAAGGGTCACGAGAACAAGCGTCAGGAGCATCATCCAACGTCCCGCGGTCAGCCATAAAGATGTTGTCACCAAAGGCATGGAGATGTCGTATTGAAGTAATGCTCCTCCTCGATCAAGCATCCAATGCCAGCCCGTATGGGCGAGGACCGCCGAAAGTACAATGACTCCACCAACCTCAGGTAGCCAACGACCGAAAAGGATTCTCAGGAGTGGGACAACCAGCGCTAATACGAAAAGCTGGCCCGCCTCAACCCCAATGTTGAAGGACAACAATGAAGTAAGCAGGTGGGCGCCCGCGAACTGAAGGGACTCCGACAACGCAAACGAGAAGCCGAAACCGTGAACGAGGCCAAAAGCAAATGCGACAACCCAACGTCGGGCGACTTTGGAACCCATAATGTTCTCGAACGCCATGAAGACAATTGAGAAAGCGATCAAGGTCTCAATCAGAGGCGAAAACCATAGAGCCTGAGGCGCTAGCCCCATCGCTGCCGCAACGAGTGTGATCGAGTGCGCGATCGTGAACGATGTAACAATCGGAACCAAAGCTATCAGGCTGCGTACCGGAATTACCAGACACAAGAGAAACAGGATGTGGTCAATCCCATCTAGGATGTGTTGAAACCCGAACACTACGAATCTCCACGCCGCTTGGTGCCACCTAGGATCAAGCCGGAGCACACCTGGATCGCCCGAATACTGAAATGCTCGCTCTGCGCCACCCGATGGGAGGAAACGAAGAACGGTGACGGTGCGAATACCTAAGTGGTTCAACCCGGACACAATTGAGAAATCGGAGGACTCTGAGGTTATCGACCACTCCAGCAGCACATCGACCATCGCCTGCCTCGCGGGCAACTGAATACCATCAACGAGCGGCGCAGACAAAACGTTGGAATAGGCGCTCTCCCAACTCCTAAACGCGCGGTCACCCGGAATCGCCACTCGAACAGCAGCTAGCTCTGCACGTCCTAAAGGCTCTTCATTCTCGAGTATCGATACATAGTCACCGATCCAAACATCCGCGGCCTCGAGCACCATATTCTCTGACTTAGATATCTCCAGATATCCTGGCTCACGAGAAGGGAAATTGTAGTCCCGCAAGGCCACAAGTGGGACACGAACCAGCATTCTGAGCGTTCCGGCTTCCGGCTTGACAAACGCCTGGACTGTAACGTCAGCCGGGATCTCATGTGCTTCCCCGGACCATGAAGGCAAAATGAGTACTAGAGCTACGGCGACAGCCGCAATCCGGCGAGGACGCTGTTTATCAATCATGGCGCGAAGCTATTCGGTGCCCGCCTCCGGACAAGATAGGAGGTCATATATCTGAGTCTCAAATGGCGGATCTCGGCAACTTGTCCTTCTGCCGTTTCCCTCGCCACGGATTGCACCAATCCGACGGGCATCGTAGCCTGAGGGTCGGTTGGAACTTGATTCGACCTGAGAAGCGAGCCCGCTGGAGTGGCCCGCTTACCTTCACGAGGAATGCAACATGCAAAAGCGCTTTCTAGTGGCCGGCGCAGCCGTAATGACTCTCGTCATCGCCATGGCTTGCTCATCCGATGGCATGAGCGATCAGGCCATGGACTCGGATTACGCAGCCGAAGGCATGGCCCCCATGTTCGAGGTTGACCCGTTTTGGCCAAAGCCGCTACCCGACCACTGGCTGATGGGTGCGACGATCGGAGTTGACGTGGACTCACACGACAACATCTGGCTCGTGCACCGCAACACGCCGGACCAGTTCGTAGCCCGAACCGAAATCGGAATGACGACCAACCCCCCGGTGAGCGCATGCTGTCAGCCGGGACCGCCAGTGTTGGCATTCGATCAAGACGGGAACCTAATCCAATCCTGGGGTGGCCCTGGAACGGAAACAGGTGACTACGTGTGGCCAGGATCGAATCACGGGCTCACTGTTGACGCGATGGATAACGTTTGGATCGGAGGAAATGGAAGAACCGAGGCGGGAACCGATCGCCACATCGTCAAATTCACCTCCGATGGCCAATTCCTCGCTCAGTATGGGTCACCGGGGCAAGTCCTCGACAACACCACCACCGATCACTTCGGTATGGTCGCCAAGGTGTTCGTTTCTGATGAAGACAACGAGGTTTACGTAGCCGACGGTTACGCGCACCAGCGGGTCGTGGTAATAGACCAGGCAACAGGTGCTTTCAAGCGCATGTGGTCGGCCTATGGCAATGAGCCGAGCAACGAGCGCCCAACAAGATACGAGCCCGGTGAAACCCCTCCTCAGCAGTTCCGTACTCCGGTTCACTGTGCCGAAATGTCTAACGATGGACTAGTCTACGTGTGTGACCGTCCGTCAAATCGGATCTCGATCTTCCAGAAAGACGGGACATTCGTAAGTGAGCACATCATAGCTCCCGCCACTCTCTCTCAGGGCTCGACCTGGGATCTTGACTTCTCACCCGACGAAGCGCAGACGTGGATGTACCTGGCAGACGGCCAGAACATGAAAGTCTATGTGATCCGACGGGAAACTATGGAAGTCGTGTACAGCTTCGGTGACGGTGGACGTCAGCCTGGCCTGTTCTTCGCAGTGCACTCGATCGCGGTCGATTCACATGGAAACATCTACACGACCGAGACCTATGAGGGAACCCGAATCCAGAAATTCAAGTTCATGGGTATGGGACCAGCACCAAGTGGCGACACAGGCCCTGCGTGGCCGGCCGATCGACGTCGTAACAGTGACTGACTAGGGCGTAAGAAAGAAAAAATAGGAAAGAAAAAAGAAGACGAGTTCGAGCGACCCCGCCACCCCGGCGGGGTCGCTCTCTTTTATGCGACCTAGGATCTCGAATGCCTTTAGGAGTGTCGCTCCTTGCGTCCGCCTAACTAAACTCAGCAGACTCAGGTCTAATCATGAGGAGCCGATGGCCGCCACGGACTCAGGTGCTCAAACGATGATGTCGTCTATGCGTGACGCCACAACTCGACCTCTCGCAACACCGTGCGTAGTTTTATAGCATCTATCCAAAACCCGTAACCGAAGCATTCAGGAGTGATCATGCGACGACTTTCCACCTTCACCTCACTTGTTATGGGTGGCCTCGCGGTCGCCGCCTGCGCTGGTGAAATGGATGATGCTAGCGACAGCGACATGGATGTCGCAGCCGGCAACTCGCTGGCGTGCTACATCGCCAACGGAACCATGGAGGAAGCTCAAGAGCGACCCAGCCCGCTCCACTCGACCGCTGTCTCTGTAGGTGGCCACGATGGACTGCTCTGCTACGGAGCTCCTTCCGCTCGCGGTCGTGACATTATGGATGGACTCGTGGTGTATGGTCAGCCCGAACGCATCGGTGCAAACGAACCAACAACGATTCACCTAACGGGTCCTGCCAGCATCCAGGGCGTTGAGGTAGGAGCCGGTAGTTATTCGATCTATGCGATCCCTGGTGCGGAAGAGTGGGCGTTCTTCGTAAACTCGAATTGGCAGCGCTGGGGGATTCCCATCGACGAATCAGTAAGGGATTCAGAGGTCGGTACGTTCACCGTAGCGGCCGAAGCCACGGAAGAATACGTCGAGACGCTTCAGTATCGATTTGAGCCCATGTCTGAAAATACGATGGGTGACGTGGTGATGGAGTGGGAGAACACACGGGTGAAATTCCACCTGCATCCAGTCGAAGGCTCTTGATGTAATATCACCAGATAACTCGGTTCATATGGCCGAGTCTGGCCTCACCTTCAGCCCCTCGAGGACCTTCGGCCCTCGAGGGGCTGAAGCATAGCGACCCTTTAGGATCTCCCGGACACGCACAAGATTGTAAGACAGGTGATCCGGCGGAGGCGTTCTTACCACACGGTCTTGGCCCATCCGTTCATTGGGGAACGCAGCACGGCTTCGTACATTCTTGTTCGGAAACGGTTAGCACACTCGGGGAGCAACGGTTGAGACAGCTCGGTCACATCGCACGGTCCGCCGAAACCTGGCTTCGTGCTGAGGAGGAAACTTCCCTCGTGTTCGGTGGCGATTCGGCTGAAGTTCTCGATTCGATACCAGACCGTTCAATCGACCTAATCGTTACCGACCCTCCGTACCATGTGACGAAGAAGCAGAACATCCACGGAGACACCCACTTCGAGTCTGATGATCAGTATTTGGAGTGGCTGGGCGGCATCGCCGCGTCCTGGCGGAGGG
>CENY01077939.1_pt1 | contig 37618 bp, 36 predicted proteins | sample 356181 | NCBI WGS metagenome assembly CENY01 (sample SAMEA2619840, study PRJEB7988) | marine metagenome | isolation source: saline water (ENVO:00002010), including
AGGATGAGTTTGAGGGCTACTATTTGGGATTTTGGGACTGCCTGGTTGCATAGTGCTAACTTCTATTTTATCTCGTTTACTCATCGAAGTTTTTATTAGGTGAACAGGGATATCTCTGAGGAATCTTGATGCAATTGTGGGGTTTGTGACTCCGTACATTCTTCGTCGGGCAGACCTAAGCAGGTAGAGGTGAGATTGTGCACGGGTTATTCCGACATACGCAAGGCGGCGTTCTTCCTCCATTTGCCCAGGATCATCGATTGACCTGACGTGCGGCAGTAACCCTTCTTCCATTCCCACAACGAAAACTATTGGATATTCTAGGCCTTTTATTTGATGCAGAGTAATCAAAGTTAGGTATTGTTGTTCGGTCTCTTCTAAGGAGTCTTGCTCTGATACTAGCGTAGCGTTTTCTAGGAATGAAGGAAGGCTTTCTGTTGCTATCACTCCATTGAAATCAGTGGCCAATCCTCTTATTTCGCGTATATTATCTAGCCTGTCCTCAGCATCAGGCTCATCGGATTGCAAAAGATAATTTTTATACCCAGTTTGATCCATTACAGCGTCAATGAGTTTCGGTAGCTCGATTTCGTTCGCCTGATCTTTAAAGTTATTAATTAGCGAAACGAACTCAATCAATTGCTTTTGTTGCCTGTTATTAAAAGGAGATTGTAGTGATGGAGACTCGCTCTTGAGCAGTTGCAGAGCTGTGTAAGGTGGAATCTCAAGCATCCTAGACCAATTGATTAGATCATCAAAAGTTCGTTTTCCGATGGCCCTTGAGGGAACATTAATTATACGCTCAAGGCTAATCTCATCATAAGGATTTTGTATAAGTCGGAGATAGCCTAGTAAATCCTTGATTTCTCTCCGTTGGTAAAAGCGAACACCCCCAACTAGTTTGTACGGTATTCCATTTCGAATACACGCTTCTTCAAGTGCCCTAGATTGAGCATTAACGCGATATGTTATAACGCAGTCTCTTAGTGAAAAACCGTCTTCAACCATTAGTCTCTGAATTTCATTCAAGGCTTCCCGAGCTTCATCTTCTTCGGTATAAGCTTCAACTATTGAAATAGGCTCTCCCTGCAAATTTTCGGTAAAGAGTTCATTTTCAATACGTCTTTGATTGGATGCTATGACTTTTTTTGCAGCTTCTAAGATATTTTTGCTTGATCGGTAATTTTGAGATAAATGCACCACTTTTGCTTCGGGATAATCAGTTTGAAACGAGAGTATGTTGGTGATATCCGCATTGCGCCACGAATAAATTGATTGATCAGGGTCTCCGACTACTGCAAGGTTATGGTGAGACTTTGTGATTTCACGAGCGATTTGGTATTGTGCAGTATTGGTATCTTGAAATTCATCCACCATTAAATAATGGTACCGATGTTGATATTTTTCTCGTATTTCTGTTGAATTTTGTAGCAATTCAACGGTCTTCATCAAGAGGTCATCGAAATCAAGTCCATGATTTTGAATCAATAATTTTTGATACTCAGAGAAGACATTATGGACTATTTGGTCGAAATACTCTTGAGCGTGAGCTTGGAATCCTTCAGGGCCAAGTAATCGGGATTTAGCTGAGCTAATTGCAGATAAAATTGCGCGAGGCTGAAAGCGTTTACTGTCAATCTTGGCTATTTCCATTGACTGTTTGATTAATTTCAATTGATCGTCATCGTCGACAATTACAAAATCTCTTGGAATGCCTATTGTTTGTCCATCTCGTCGAAGGATCATTGCTGAAAAAGAATGAAAAGTTCCTGCGCTTAAATCTTGCGATGTATCTCCCATAAGGCGTTCAAGCCGATTACGCATTTCTTTTGCCGCTCGATTGGTGAACGTGACAGCTGCAATTTTATTAGGGTACACACCTGACTGATGTAAATATGCTATTCGGTGCGTGATAACTCGAGTTTTTCCCGATCCGGGACCTGCAACAATTAGAAGCGGTCCTTCTATATGTTGGACCGCTTCTAATTGCGCTGTATTTAAGCCTCGAGTCGAATCATTTAGAGCCTCGTCCATCAAATAAGCCTTTAAGATACCCCGTAAAGTGCATTCGGATTGTCGATTAGAATTTTATCGACCACGGACGATTTAATATCTGTTTGTGAACGAAGGTGTGAAACCATATGTGTTTGGGCGGAGGGGTCTGATTTGAGCCTATCGTTTGTTCCTGGCGCATGATGTCCATAGTCGGTACCAATGACTAAATGATCAGGCCCTATTTTTTCAATTAGATAAGGCATGTCCTCAGCAACTTCTATGGAAATCCACATATTATATTTTTCAAAAAGCTTAGGGCCGAAAAAATCAGATCCTTCCTTCATTGTTCCAGTGAGTTGGTACAAGGCAAAAGGAATCCAGGACGCACCAGTTTCAATAAAGCCAAATCGTAGGGTTTGAAACAATTCAGGGACCCTATTTGCAACTAGATTTCGGAACGCAGAAATAGGCGGTAACCTTCCGTGAGTGAAGGTATGGCTACGAACTGGGTCAATAAGACTATTAAGCGCAGGAGCCCCTTGGCCTTGGTGAATGCATATCCCTAGGCCTAAAGATTGAGCCTCCTCATATACAGGGAAAAAATAAGGATCATCAAGCATTCGGTCTTTTTCAATGCCACGGAAAAAAATCCCGCAAGCTCCATTTGCCTTCCCGAATCGCATTTGTTCGATAGTGGCATCGATGTCTCGTAGCGCTGGGACTAATACCCAATGGATTTTATTTTCGGATTTATGAAATACTTCAGCCATGTACCGGTTGTATGCTTTTGCAAGCGCAACTTCATATGCTGGTTCATCAGTTAAGTACCCTAAGAACAAAGTGGGATATACCACTTGAGCGTCAACATTAGTGGCCTTCATACCCTCAAATCGCATTGGAATGTCAATTAATTCTCTAGCCGGAACATCTTCTCTGTCGCGTACTCTTGTTTGAGAAGTCGGGGTAACGAAAGTATTTCCCGCTCTCCCGGCTACTTTCGGGAATATTTGTCCATCAATAAGCCACATATGATCAGCAGTACCATACAAAGTATCGTCTGGAACACTGACTATGACAGGGCGGCGGGAGTGCCATTCTGGGTCGAGGTAATCCCACATTTTTATAGGTTCTGCGATATGCGTATCTGCATCTAAGATTCCTGCCATAATGGTTACTCCTTTACCGCGCTATGGAAATCACCATGAGTTCCGCCAGTTTTTTCCATTAGATGAACCTCATTTATGATCATACCCCGATCAACCGCTTTGCACATATCATAAATTGTCAGCGCAGCGATATTAACTGCAGTTAATGCCTCCATTTCTACTCCAGTTTTATAATCGGTGGATGCTTCTCCAATAATCCTTAGTTCACCTTCCTTTCCCGTGACTTCAAAATCTACAGAGATTTGATGTAATGGGATTTGATGAGCTAAGGGGATCAAATTCCATGTGTTTTTCGCCGCGTTGATTCCTGCAAGGCGCGCCACAGTAAAAACTTCGCCTTTTTTTATTTTCCCTTCTTGTATCAGAGCCAATGTCTCTTTTTTCATAGTAATCAGACCTGAAGCTTTGGCTGTTCTAGCGGAATCAAGCTTGGATCCAACATTAACCATTTGGGCTATACCTTGATCTGTGAGGTGTGATAATTTTTTGTCATATTCTTTTGCCATTATTTTGCTTGCTCCATTGCCTCAACTGCTAATCGATCTGCTTTTTCATTGAATTCATGGCCAGCATGCCCCTTAATCCAATTGAATTTCACATTCCTCGTAGTAATTAATCTATCAAGTAATGCCCACAAATCTCTATTGGCATTTCTTTTCCAACCTAAATTCATTGTGTTCACAACATATTGACTATCAGAGTAAACGATGGAAGCAGAATTATCTGAAGTGGCTTCTAGTCCTTTAATTACTGCAGTCAATTCCATGCGATTGTTTGTTGTAGACAATTCACTTCCTGAGAGATTTATAGCTGCCTGGTTTTGGATTAGGACTACTCCCCAGCCACCTGGGCCGGGATTACCGCTGCAAGAGCCATCTGTAAAAAGCTCATATTGATTAGTCATTAACCTAACCTCCTATCTGAAACATTTCGATTTTGGTATTACTTCTAGATTGATCGGTTAAGGAACCTCGTATTTCTGAATAACGATCTGTACGCATTCCCCATGCTTTGAGAATATGGTTAGTTAGTTCAGGATCAGTTTTTCCGTCGCGTAGAGGAGTTTTTAGGTCAATTCCAGTGCTTGCAAAGAGACAGGTAAAAAACGACCCTTCTGGTGACAATCTAGCCCTACTACAGTCTTGGCAGAAGGGTTGGCTGATGGATGAAATGAATCCTATTTCTCCGTCTCCATCAAGAAATCGCCATCTCTGAGCAACTTCTCCTAGGTAATTCGGGTCGATGGGTTCAATTGGGTAGGTATCATTAATTAACTGATGCAATTCAGAAGAAGAGACAACTTGATCAAGTTTCCATCCGTTTACGTTACCCACATCCATGTATTCGATGAATCTTAGAATATGACCTGACCCTTTAAATTTACTGACTAAATCTAAAACTTCATGGTCATTTACACCACGCTCAATTACTGCATTTACCTTCACAGGAAGGCCATAAAATTCTGCAGCCTCAATACCTGCTAGTACTTTGTCGGGTGTGTAGCCTTTGCCATTGATTTTCCCAAAAATTTCATTGTCGAGACTATCTAGACTAACAGTGACGCGATTAAGGCCAGCATTGCATAATTTTTCTACTTGCTCTGCAAGGAGAAAACCATTAGTTGTTAGAGTTAAGTCATCGATACCTTTGATATTTTTGAGTTGGCTTACCAGCTTGTGCACATCACGTCGTACTAATGGTTCCCCTCCCGTTATGCGAACTTTACTGACTCCTAAGTTTGTAAAAATCCGTGCCAGTCGAGTAATTTCTTCAAAAGTGAGAACGTCACTTCTTTGTAAAAAGTGATATTTTTCACCAAAAATTTCCGAAGGCATGCAATAAGTGCAACGAAAGTTACATCGGTCAGTAACAGAGATTCGTAAATCCTTCAGCGGGCGACCCAATAAATCACGTGCAGGCATATTCATTAAATTAAATCCTCATTTTGCAGTAACCAAGCCATTTTTCTTGTTGCAATCCCTCTATGGCTAATTAAATCTTTTTGCGCTGCTGACATCTCAGCTATCGTAATTTGAAACTCATTGACGAAAAAAATAGGATCATATCCAAAACCGTTTAATCCGACAGGCTTGTACGCAACAGACCCTTCACACAGTCCTTCAGTCTGGCTTTCCTTCCCATCAAGTTTAGCTAATATAAGAACCACACGGTACCTGCAAGTACGCTGGCTATCAGGGAGCCCAATCATTTCATTTAGTAAGAGTTCGACCCTATCACTATCTGAGAGTGATGGCCCTCCATAACGAGCTGAATAAACGCCTGGTCTTCCATTTAATGCATCGACCTCAATGCCCGAATCATCAGCGAGCGAAAGAATTCCAGTGTAATTAGCAAAAGCTTGAGCCTTTAGCCGTGCGTTTTGTTCAAATGTAGTACCGGATTCAACCACGTCAAGCTTTACCCCTAGATCCTCAGGAGTAAGTAATTCATAATCAAGGTTCCCTAAAAGTCGTTTGAATTCAGAAACCTTATGAGCATTATTGGTTGCTATTAATAGGGGTTTTCGCAAAATACCAAGATAGTACCAGAGATCAACAAATATGTTCATGTTTCTTTCTGCAAGTTGTAATTAGTAATGCATGTATAATCTTTGTATGACAATAAGCACTTTGAATCAAATTGAACTCATTATTGAAAATTCATTGACTGAATTAACGGTGATAGACGATCTCGAAACTTTAGAAAATTGGAGAATTAAATATTTGGGGCGCTCAGGAACGCTTACTCAACTTTTGAGATCAGTCTCAGAATTACCTTTAGAGCAAAGGAAAATAGTTGGCGCTGCCGCAAATTCTGCAAAAAATGAACTAGAAGGCAAATTACTACAACGACGCGAAGATATTCAATCGAATGACTTGAAGAGTAACAATTCGGATTCTATTGATATTACCTTACCGGGCCGCAGGGGACCGATCGGCCACTTCCATCCTTCCACTTTAGTGATAAGAGAGATCAGTTCGATCTTCTCCCAAATGGGTTTCCAGGTCGTTGATGGCCCGGAGGTTGAGTGGGATCGATACAATTTTGAAATGCTCAACATTCCTAAAGATCATCCAGCTAGAGATATGTTTGATACTTTTTGGTTAGATATCAACCGCGAAGTTGACGGGGCATTCACCACTCTTTTGAGAACCCATACTTCTCCTATGCAAGCTCGAGTCATGGAGACTACAAGCCCTCCAATTCGAGTGATAATTCCTGGTAAGTGCTATCGATATGAAGCTACCGATGCTACCCATGAGTCACAATTTCACCAAATTGAAGGACTTGCAGTGGATAAAGGTATAACCTTCGCCAATCTCAAGCACACCCTTTTTGAGTTTGCACGTCAGATGTTTGGACCTGAAACGAGAGTCCGATTTCGGTGTGATTATTTTCCTTTTGTCGAACCCGGTGTCGATATGTCGATTGAATGGAACGGTAAATGGTTGGAGATACTTGGTGCAGGCATGGTGCATCCAAACGTGCTGCGTGCAGTGGGGTATGATCCTTCGATTTACTCAGGATTTGCATTTGGGATGGGCCCTGAGCGTATCGCGATGTTGAAATACGGAATCAACGACATAAGGCATTTTTTGCAAAGCGATATTCGTTTTTTGAGGCAGTTTTGATATGTATTTAATTAGGTGTAGCGTGAAGTGATTGACATGATGATTCCAGATACAGAACGTGAACGGCTTTACTATCGATGGTATGAATTGAGTTTGCTTTACTATGATGCTGTGCGAAGGGAAGTGGCTCAGGCAGAAATACTAGCTACAAAGGTGATGGCCGACGTTGCTTGGGATGCCTACATAGAGACAATTTCTGACCTCAATGGACCAAGGAAAGAGTAATCATGAAAGAAGATTTCCTTTCAATTGATGATGTTTCTGACGAGGAACTAGCTTGGTTGTTAGACAAAGGGCAGGGATTTGCGCTTCTGGACTATAAAGAAATCCCTTTCTCCGGCCACGTAGCCTCAATGATTTTTGAAAAACCGTCATTAAGGACTAAAGTTTCGTTTGATATCGCATGCTACGAGCTTGGTGGTCATACGGTCTACTTAAGTGCTGACGAAATTGGCCTTGATGTTCGAGAGCCGGTTGAAGATGTAGGGAGAGTGTTATCTAGCTGGTCTTCATTAATCATTGCACGCGTGAATTCGCACTCTACTTTGGAACGCTTGGCTGCATCGTCATCAAAACCTGTTATTAACGCATTGTCTGATTACGAGCATCCATGTCAGGCAATAGCAGATATGTTAACGATCCGGCAGAATTTCAAGTCTATTGAAGGTCTCAATATTGCTTATATAGGCGACGCAAATAATTGTGCACTCAGTCTTGGTTTAGCCGCTGTATCACAAGGTGCGAATTTTAAGGTTATTTCTCCGTCAGATTATGGATTTGATAATCCCACGCAACAAAAAATTATTAAACGTTCTTCTTCTCACAATAGCTCTAAGGTTGAATTCTGCGTAGGGAGTTCTCCACAAAGCGCTATTGAAGGCGCTGAAGTAATCTATACCGATGTATGGACAAGCATGGGGCAAGAATCAGAATCTTTGCAAAGGAAGGCTGATTTTCAAGGCTTTCAGGTGAACGAAGAATTACTAAAGTATGCTGAACCTAGTGCTATTATTTTGCATCCTATGCCAGTGCATTATGGTGAAGAAATGTCGCAAGGTATGTTGGATCATGTGCAGTCAAGGGCATATCAACAGGCAGCGAATAGGCTATACGCACAAAAGGCGGTAATTAGTCTCTTAATGTCTGCATCTTACTAGGTTTTCTAATGAAAAATTCTCATCATATACCTCTAATTGCTATAGTAGGACGTCCTAATGTTGGCAAATCTAGTTTGTTCAACGCATTGATTGGTAAGCGAAGCGCTATCGTAGCTGAAGAAACGGGTACTACCAGAGATAGATTAATCGCCTCTGTTGAGTTTGAAGGATATCATTTTTTGCTCGCTGACACGGGAGGTTTGGTTCCTCAACCTGAGAACGAGATTGAGACTCACATAGAAGCTCAAGTCAATGAAGCATTAGAAATTGCAGATGCAATTATTTTTGTGACTGATATCCGAACGGGACCGATTTTTGCGGATCAGGAAGTGGCTCGGAAATTGCGTAGTACAGAAAAACCTGTGATTGTTGCTGCGAATAAAGCAGATAATTATAACCTTGAAAACATGATGTCAGAGATTTACTCTCTCGGCTTATTCGATGTAATTACTGTTAGTGCTATACATCGTCGCGGGTTAGGTGAATTGTTAGATTCTGTTTTGTCTAAAATACGTCTCCCACAGGAAATTGAGGAAGCTATAGATATGCCTCGATTCGCGCTCGTAGGTCGACCAAACGTTGGGAAATCAGCGATTGCAAATGCAATTTTGGACGAAGAACGCTCTATAGTCAGCGATATTCCGGGAACTACGAGAGATTCATTGGATTCTGAATTTGAATTTAATGGCGAGAAAGCAGTATTGATTGACACCGCGGGGATTCGCCGACGAGGTGCAATTACGCCTGGGGTTGAGAAATTTAGTGTATTAAGATCAGCTACAGCGATACATCGTTGTGATGTAGCGATTTTGATTTTGGACGCTACCCAACCCGCAACAGATCAAGATCTTCATATTGCGGGTCAAGCTGTGGATGCATTCAAGTCGATTTTGGTAGTGGTTAATAAATGGGATCTCATTGAGACTGACGATTACAGGCGTGAAGAGAAACGTTACATTTATATGTTGCAGTCGCGCTTTCGATTTATACCTAATGTTCCTGTTGTATTCACTTCTGCGATCGACAAATTTGGGATTGATACCTTGGTAAAAGAAGCATTAAAATTATTTACAAAGCGGAATCAGTGGATTGATCAGCCTAGTCTTTCGAGAGCTGTTACAGATGCAATTTCTCGCCATTTACCACCTTCGATGGGACCCAAAGGTTCACTAAAACTTTATAGAGTTAAACAGGACTCGGTTCGACCTCCGACATTTGTATTTTATGTAAATAATACATCGCGTATACATTTTTCCTATGAGAGGTATCTCGCAAATACAATACGTGAAGAATTTGAATTCTATGGGATACCAATGAAGATTGAATTCAGAGGCAAAGGTGGAGTGCATGTGATTGGGGATAATCGCTCAAAGGCTACTGCACGTAAACGAAAATTGACAAAGACTAAAAACCCTAATGCTGAGCGACGGAGAAGAATGAATGAATGAATGGGTATTAGTACCATTTGCTTATTTGCTTGGTAATTTTCAACCAGGGTTGTTAATTGTCCGCTTAACACATGGCGTTGATATTCGTAATTTGGGCAGCGGTCGAACGGGGGCTACTAACGTTTTGCGTACTGCAGGCAAGGCACAGGCTCTTATAGTATTAGTTTTGGATATTGGTAAAGGTTTAGTTGTAGCAATAGGGGCAAAAGCTTTATTTGATGATCCTGCACTCGAGGCAGCCTTAGCATCCAGCGTGATAATCGGTCATATTTTCCCTTTGTCTTCCGGTTTTAAGGGAGGCCGCGGAGTTGCAACAGGTGTTGGTGCTGCTACAGGATTATTTTTACCTTCGTTGCCAGTGGGCTTGCTTATATTTTTGCCTGTCGTCTTGTGTACGCGTTATGTTTCATTGGGGTCAATTACCTCTGTGTTGGGAGCAATGGTAAGCTTTGGTGTAGGTGTAATTTGGTATGGATTGCCGCTTGAGTACGCGATCTTTTCGTCTGGGTGTGGTTCATTAATCATCATTATGCATAGAGATAATATTGGTCGATTACTAAAAGGCAATGAACGTAAAATAGGGAGATGAAAGAATAATATTTAGTACTACTGCTTTAGACGCGATTCTTTACGGTGGAAAATGTACGTGTATAATAACAATGGCTGCCGCTAATTCGGCAGCCGATTTTAGTCATGAAAGGGTTTGACGAATAGCTAAGGAATATCGAGTTAACGAACGTATACGAGTACCCGAAGTAAGAGTAGTCGATGAAAAGGGCGAACAATTCGGGGTAATGACTGTGCCAGATGCTTTGGCATTAGCCCGCGAGCATGACCTAGATTTAGTTGAAGTGGCTCCGAACTCTGTGCCCCCGGTATGCCGTCTTTTGGACTATGGCAAATTTAGGTACCTGCAGTCGACTAAAGAGCGGGAGATGCGCAAAACGCACAAAAACCTCGGTCTTCGCGAAGTTCGATTCAGGCCTCGTATAGGTCAGCATGACATGGAATCGAAAGAGCGCCTTGTTTCCAAATTGTTAGTTCAAGGTAATAAGGTAAAAGTTTCAGTTATGCACAGGGGGCGCGAACTAGAACACCCGGAGCTAGCAGTAGGACTACTTAAACAAGTTCATGAAGCTGTTAAGGAGGGTGCGAAGCTTGAGCAAGCACCTAAATTAGAAGGAAGGTTTATGAGCATAGTGTTGGCGCCAGGTAAACCGGCGCCAGTTCAGAAAAATGAACCTGAAGAAACGAAGGAGTCTGAGGATGCCTAAAATGAAAACACATAAAGGAGCTGCTGGCCGGTTTCGGATTAGTGGCTCTGGGAAATTGCTACGTATGAAAAGGCATTCAAGTCATCTTCGAAGAAAAAAGCCTCGATCAGTTACAAGGCAGTATAGTGATACTGTATCAGCTAGCCCTTCTAATCGAAGAAGATTATTAAAATTAGTTCCAGGGTTGAATAAGTAGGGGGAAATTAGATGGCACGCGTAAAACGTGGGGTTACAGCCCGGCAAAGGCACAAGAAAGTTCTAAAGCTCACTAGAGGTCACCGTGGGACACGTCATTCCCTATACAGGCGAGCACATGAATCTATGCTTCATGCGCTATCTTATTCCTATGCGCATCGGAAAGAGCTTAAAGGTGATATGCGCAGATTATGGATTGTGAGATTAGGGGCAGCAGCAAGAGAAAATGGCTTGTCATATTCGCAGTTCGTGCACGGTTTGAAATTGGCTGAAATAAAACTAGACCGTAAAGTATTATCTGACTTAGCTATTTCTGATCCTGAAGTGTTCACCGAAGTAGCAAATAAGGCAAAGGCCCAACTCGCACCAGCTTAGTGTATAAACTTTCTAAACTTTCGAAATCCCATAGCTCTTAGCGTTATTTAGCACTTTTCGCATTGATTCTTTACTCATGTGCCTTGGCCACGTAGAGGTTAGCCATAGAGCTGATATTTTGGTATGGATTTCATCCAATTTCATTGAATCAGCTTTGGAGGAGAGTAACAGTCGCACTGCACTTTCTAGAATAGGATGTTGTGGTGACAAAAAATCTTCGGTATTTGCACATTGATCCCTGAATATTTTTCGAAAAGCTTTATATGTTGGTTTTTCATCAAAGGAATTGAGCTTCGCTAAACCTGCATCACATAGGCGACTTTCGAGTACGACGTTTAAGGACTGACCTTGTTGTTCGATTAGAGCAGGGTCGAATGAATATTCGACATCATTTTCGTCTTTTACCAAACCATTTGATTCGTAAGTTTCGTTATTAGTTGCCATATTTTCCTATTTCCCTTGAGTCACTGAAATTTCTTTTTGTTTTGTTAAAAGACCATATTGATCCAGCCAGTCTAATAATTGAACTACGACTTTATTTCCTTTTGCAAGTTTAGGCAGATCTTCATGGCAGATAGCAAGACCGTTTGCTGATGTCATAGAGGTTAATAGATTTGAACCTTGCGAACCGGTAAGTTTTGCATGGATACTGCCGCTATCTTCATACAAATGGACCCGAGCGTAAACTCTTCGTCCATCAGTATTTTCAATACTATCGTCTAAAATAGCTTCTACGGTAGGAAGATTAGAAATCTTCTTTCCCATCATTTTCATAATAGCAGGACGTGCAAATTCCACCAGTGCCACAAGAGCACTAACAGGATTTCCGGGGAGACCAATGTGCGGAATTCCACGATCTTCATGCTTTAAGAGGCCGAAAGCTATAGGCTTTGCAGGTCGCATCTTCACGGACCAAAAATCAACGGTTCCGAGATCCGATAAAACATTTTTGACGAGATCATAAGCACCTCCACTAACACCAGCTGAAGTTATTAGCAAATCAGAATGCAGACTTAATTGGATTTTCTTACGGATATCATCCAAATTATCAGATGCTATCCCAATTATTTTTGGTATTGCTCCCCATCTTTTGATTGCTGTCGCTATACCATATGTATTGCTGTCGTAGAGATGCCCAGGTTTTAATATCTCGCCAGGGGATTGGACTTCATTTCCTGTGGCTAGTATTGCGACCTCTGGTCTTTTGATTACAGGAATTTGATTTAGGCCAAGCGCAGCCAGCATCCCTATTCCTGCAGGATTTAATTCATACCCTGACTTTAATACTAAATCTCCGATAGAGGTATCTTCGCCTGCAGGTCTGACGTGATCCCCTAAATTAGGAGAATGAAATATGGATATATATTCCAGGACATGCTTCGAATCTAATTGATCTTTTTCATCAGTTAATTCGTAGGGGACAACAGAATCAGCACCTTCAGGAATAGGAGCACCAGTCATAATGCGTATTGCTGTGCCAGGAGATAAATCTACACTTGGCAAATCACCTGCTTGGATTTGTCCTTTAACGTCCAATTGCACCGGATTTTCAGCAGTGGCTGATTTGGTATCGATTGCACGTACAGCATAGCCGTCCATTGCAGAGTTATTTAAACTTGGGATATTCAATGAAGAATAAATATCTTCAGCCAAAATTAAATTATCGGATTCCATGAGTCCTACGTTTACCTGCTCTAGAATTTTAATGACGGCTAGCACTCTTTCGAGAGCCTCTTCAACGGTTAGCATATTCGGAGTAAATGGATGAGAGTGGACGTGCTTATGTTGTGTCATTAGGTTCTTGCTACTGCTCCAGTTTTGTTGGCAAGCTTGTCTAAGATACTTGAAAACACCGAATCCATTTCCTTAGCCGTGAGGGTACCTTCGTTGGATTGGAGTTCTATGCGAAACGCGAGGCTTTTCTCGTCTTGTTTTAGCGCTCCTCCTTGAAAGACGTCAAATAAACTTACTTCAGTAACAAGAGGCTCTTCTTTAATAATTGATATTAATTGTTGGGCAGGGATATCGAATTTAACGACAAGTGCTAAATCACGTGTAGCTGCCGGGTACCTTGAAAAAGCGGTGAATGAAGCTTTTTGCATGGGAAGATGTGATACTAATTGAGTTAAGTTGAGTTCAAAAATAATTATACCTGATGTAGGTAGATCAAATTTGCCTGCAGGTACAGAACTTAATTCTCCAACAAATCCTAAAGAATTTTCTCCTGCTAAGATTTCAGAGGAGTACCCTTTTTTCAGAAGTTCTCGAACTAGAGGCTTATAGGTTACCTTGACCCCTAACTCCTCAAATATCGCTTCAGTTATTCCCTTACCATCAAAAAAATCATAACCCTGGGTAGCTTTATCCCAGAAGGAGTAATTCGGGGACCCGGCTAGTACACCTACGACCATTTCATCTTCTTGAGGTAGATCATCGTTTTGCTTTATGAAAACACGACCAGCTTCAAAAAATTTTATTGGCCCTGAATAATGCTTTAGAGCTTCAGACGTAGCTTTTAGAATTTCAGGGATAATAGAAATTCGTAAAAATTCCTGTTCTCTGCTCATTGGATTCTCTGTACGTACTGCAGAGGATAGTGAACTTTGCGTAGATTGAAGGTTTTCAATACTGACCAGAGTGTGTGAGATCGTTTCATTAAAGCCTAGGCCCACTAGAGAATCCTTGATTTTTTCTCGGAGAATCCTGATAGGCTGATGGACGGGTTGAGGAACTAATCCGACAAGTGGAATATTCGGAATCGTGTCATAGCCGATAGTTCGTGCAATTTCTTCAACGATATCTTCTTCAATTTCTACATCGGTACGCCAGTAAGGCGGGGTAATTCTAAGAGTAGTTTCATTCATTTTGCTATAGCCGAATCCTAAGGAGTTCAATACTTGTTCTACTTGGTGAACGGGGTATGAGATCCCAAGAATTTTCTCAAGTACACTGAGAGGGAAAATGATTTCTGGAGAATCTTTTTTGTCAGGGAAAATATCGTAAATGCCTTTGGAAGTATTCCCTCCTGCTATGGAGCCTACAAGCATCGTGGCTCGTTTTAATGCTCGGATTGCAAGTTCAGGGTTGAGCCCTTTCTCAAATCGCAATGAGGCTTCCGTTCGTAATTTAAGCTTGTTGGCAGTTCGTCTGGTATTGATTCCGTTAAAAGTAGCAGCTTCGAGCAATACATTTTTTGTGGAAGAAGTCATTTCAGAATTAAGTCCACCCATTACCCCTGCCAATCCAATAGAGCGTTTTGAGTCTGCGATCATAAGCATAGGAGGTTGTAATTCATGGGTGGCATGATCTAATGAAGTAAATTTCTCCCCTGGAAATGCTGAACGAACTATTATTTGTGAATCTGATATTTGATCGTAGTCAAAGGCATGTAAAGGCTGCCCATATTCCAGCATCACAAAATTTGTAATATCAACGATATTATTTATTGGACGATGGCCTGAATCGCGAAGCCTTTCCTGCAGCCATTGAGGAGATTCTTCTATCGATACCCCTTGAGTCAAAGTGCAGGCATATCTTGTGCAAAGTTCGGAGTTTTCTATTGCAACGGTAATTAATTCTTCAATCGGGACTTGGGACACTTGGTACTCCAACGCAGGCTCTAAGACTTTTTCGCCGATAATCGCAGCCACCTCATGTGCGATGCCTAACACAGAAAGGCAGTCTCCCCGGTTGGCGGTGATTTCGATTTCGAATGCATCTGAAGAATGGAGGGCGTCAGAGAGAGGACTACCTAAACGACTTTCAGAAGGAAGGACTAGAATCCCTTCATGGTTTGAACTGAGGCCTAACTCAAGTTCTGAGCAAATCATGCCTGCAGACTCGACTCCTCGAATCGTCGCTGTAGTTAACTCTATTAACTCGTTAGTTTTTGAATTAAATAGCTTTGCCCCTAATTGGGCAAAGGCAATTTTTTGGCCAACTTCAATATTGGGTGCCCCACAAACCACGACGCATCGATCTTCACCTATATTAATTGTGGCGAGTTTGAGTCTATCTGCGTTTGGATGAGCTTCAATTAGCTCTATCTGACCTACAATGACGTTATTCCAAAATTTACGTAACCCTTGGACGTATGTTGTTTCTAATCCGGCCATTGTTAGTCGGTGCGCCAATTCAACAGGATCAGTATTGTTCAATGGAACATAATCTTCTAACCAGGATAAAGGAACTCTCATAAAGGAGGCGCACTCCGAAAAGAAAAATTTATCAAATGATACGGTGCACGTGTGCAGTACGTATTATCTTATCAAAATTCCTGTTTATTCACATTAGATCATGGCTAAGCGAATTATGGATGACCTTAGTAATCTGACTTTGCGCCAGGTAATCTTTATGATCAATTTCGAATGAAATTTTCTTATAGTCAGAAAGGAATTCATGAACCTGCTGATCATTTAGCGCGAAACGGATGTAATGTACGGCACTTATGCGGTTTTCTTTGCTTCGACCCCCTTCATATTCAGCTTCAATTAAGGAATTGCCGATTCTAAGGAAAGTAGTACAACCTTGATCAATCCCGATAAAACTATCAAGTACTTCTCGCATCTTAGCTTGATCAGTGACCTCTATTAGTAGTGTTGCTGACAAAGAATTTGATTGAGGCAAAAGCTTGTTATAAATATTTATTTCTTCTTTGATGCGTTCTTCTAAAACGATTCGCTCAGCACGCATCATTTCTTGAATTTGAAATCTAATTGTTTCACGATTCTCGAAAACCAATGTAATGAATTCGCCAAGTTGTATTCTTCGAGTTTTTTTATATTCTATGATCCTAGAACGATATGAAGGCCTTTCAATTTCATATTCGGCGATATTAACAATATCTTCAAAGGATAAAGGCTCCATTATTTCTCCTCTAATAATCCATATGCTACGGCCAAGGCTTGTACAGTGTGGATCGGTCGTGATCCGGTTCCAATTTCAATATGCCTTGCGGCAAGCGGGCAGTCTGACACAATAAGGTTGGGTGAATTTTTTGAAAGATTGTTGAACAATTTCCCGCCGATTTTAAGAGCGATAGGGAAAGTCTTCCTGCCTACACCCCACGACCCATCATGCCCGGAACAGTACTCACTAGTTTCTACTTCCGTATCAGGAATAAGCCCTAAAAGACGAGGCGAATTTATACCCATCGCTTGAGCACGAGTGTGGCATGCTACATGAAACGCAATTTTCCCTAACGAATTCTTAAAATCTCGTAATAGTAGCTTCTCCCTAGCAAGCTGGGTTAAGAAAGTACCGATCTCCATAGTATGAGAAGACACTTTTTGGGAAAGCTCTTTTTGACTAGACATTTGGGGATATTCTTCACGTAACACTAGGGTACACGTGGGTTGAGCTACTACGATGTCGTAACCCTGATCGATTAAAGAGCCAAAGGAATCCAGATTAAAATTCATTTTTTCTACAGATTTTTCATAATCACCGATATCAATTAAAGGCATGCCACAGCATTGATGCTCAGGTACAATTACTTCTACATTGTTGTGAGCAAGTACTGATATTGCTGCTTTACCAATTTGCGTGTCGTTGTAATCGATAGTGCAACTAGGGAAAAACGCAATTTTTCGGACAGGATTGTCGGAAGGTTTTAGTCGTTCTCCGTAAAGTTCTTTAAACCAAGATGAAAAACTTTGCGTTTTGTAATTGGGTAGCTTTGCATTCCGATGTATATCCAGAATGAGTTCATTCACTATACGTGTTGGGGTGAAATTGTTTACGAAATTAGTTAGTGGGGCCATTGGACCTCCCGCTAATTTCGCTAATTTGTCTTGATCCGCAATTATTTTTTTAGTGAATTTGACCCCCTCATTTTTAGATCGAATAAACTTTGATCTTGCTATGAGCCTAGGTATATCTAAGCTGTACTCATGAGGAGAAGTATAGGGGCAAACTACCCAGCACAATTTGCATTGGAAGCAATTACTTTCTACGTTGGAAAACTCTCCTGCACTGATTTGCTGCATTTCCCCTTGTACTGCATCGGTAAGGTCAAATAAATCCGGGAATACAGGGCATAAATTCCAGCACAATCGACATCCGTGGCATAAGTCATACTGACGTCTTTGCTCATTAATTAAATCTAGGCTGTCCCAGTACCGAGGATCATTGGTATTTGTAGCGGGCAGATGTTCCATCTAGTTTCTTCTCTCAAAAAAAGCGCCCACCGGCAGTGCACGGAGGGCGCCGACAATTTTACAGCAAAATATTTATAGGCTTAAAGTTTCTGAGCCCTTTGAAAATCTTCCTGCATGGGATTTTTCTGCTCGAGCTAACGTTTCGAACCACTCCGCTAGTTCATCGAAGCCTTCATCACGTGCAGTTCTTGCAAAGCCAGGGTACATTTCACTGTATTCATAGGTTTCACCAGCTTCCGCTGCTTTTAGGTTATTTTCAGTTGTTCCTATTGCAAGGCCAGTGCCGGGATCTCCCGTTTCCTTTAAAAAGTCAAGATGACCGAAAGCATGCCCAGTTTCTGCTTCAGATATATCTCTAAAAAGCCCACCTATTTCTGCGTACCCTTCGATATCTGCTCTTCTTGCAAAATATAAATAACGTCTGTTTGCTTGAGACTCACCTGCAAAGGCGTCTTTTAAATTCTGCTCACTTTGTGTACCTTTAAGTTCTGGCATTTGTGCACCTCTATAAAATTCAAAATTGTTACCTAAATATATTAACAGAGCCGTAGGTCTATGTTCAAAGCTTTTCCATCGCCAATTTCAGTTTGCATCTACTCGTTTGACATATTATAATCTTAGCAATAGGAGTAGAGGTGCGCAGGCGCGTAACCACACTAAATATCCCAATTAACGCATAAGCGATCGGTCTGGCGTGTGTTTTTCGCTGGACCTTTTTTCGTGTCTCGCACACGTCAATTGTCGTCGTAGGAGAGGTAATGACTACAGTAGTATCTAGATCCGATCAATTTCCGGTACATCCGCTCAAATCTTATGCACGTATACATAAGGTTATTGAGCCTTCAAGTTTAGTCCAAATACAAACTGATTCATTTGAATCACTTAAGGACGATGGGATTCGTGAAGTATTAGACGAAATTAACCCTATACAAGATGTCACAGGTAGCAGATTTGAACTTAAGTTTGGATCGTATGAATTTCGAACACCCAAATTTACAGAGGAAGAATGTAGAGATAGGGAAATTACATTCGAAGCGCCGTTGTATGTCACAGTCGAATTGGAAGTGAAAGAGACTGGCGAAATAAAAGAGCAGACATTATTTTTCGGCGATATTCCTATGATGACGCCTACAGGAACTTTTGTAATAAATGGCGCGGAACGAGTTGTAGTCAGCCAATTAGTCAGATCACCGGGTGCCTATTTTACTCGGGTTATAGACCCTGGTACCGGTCGTAATGTCTCATTATCCAAGTTGATTCCTTATCGAGGGGCGTGGCTTGAGTTCGAAACAAGTCCAAGAGACATTATTTCAGTAAAGATTGACAGAAAAAGAAAACTCCCCATCACGACCTTTTTAAGAGCTTTGGGTTTCTCTGAAAATGAGCAACTTTTGACAATGTTTGCTGACGTGGACGTTGACCCAGATCACCCTTATATGCGTACGACATTAGATAGAGACGGTGGTATTGAAACAGAATCACAAGCTTTAATTGAGGTTTATCGGCGATTAAGACCAGGTGAACCTGCTAGTGTTGAGAGCGCGCGATCCTTGATTGAAAACTTATTTTTTAATCCCCGACGTTACGATCTAGGAAAAGTCGGACGCTATAAGATGAATAGGCGAATGGGGCAGGATATTGACCAAGGTAATCGTACTCTTACCAGGGAAGATATAGTCGAAATGATTCGAATGATGATCAGGATTAACAATGGTGTCTCATCTGCTGATGATATCGATCATCTAGGTAATCGCAGAGTTCGTGCAGTTGGTGAATTAATCATGAATCAGATCCGAGTTGGCTTGCTGCGCATGGAACGTGTGGTCAAGGAGCGCATGACAATACTCGATCAAGAAGAAGCTACTCCAAGTGCATTGATTAATATTCGCCCTGTAGTGGCAGCGTTAAGGGAGTTCTTTGGAGGATCTCAGTTATCCCAGTTTATGGATCAGACGAACCCTCTAGCAGAACTAACACATAAACGCAGGCTATCAGCTTTAGGTCCTGGAGGTTTATCACGTGAGCGCGCCGGGTTTGATGTTCGCGATGTACACTATTCCCATTATGGCCGTATATGCCCAATCGAAACGCCTGAAGGCCCGAATATCGGTTTGCTTGGATCCTTAGCGACCTACGGGCGAATTAATGATTACGGATTTATCGAAACTCCCTATAGGAAAGTACTTAAGGAAATTTCATCTAAGTCGGATGATTTGGTTGGCCGAATAGCTGACCAAGATATTAAAGATCCTGAGGGTAAGAATATTGTACGTTCGGGTAATACCATTTCTGCAGCCGCGTCAAAGAGAATTAACCTTCTTGAAACTCAATCGCTAAATATTCGTCCTTATGTCTCAAGTAATCCGGACGACGTTGTTTATCTTTCTGCGGACGAAGAAGAAAAGTACATCGTCGCTCAAGCTAATTCTCTGATGGATGCCAAATTCCAGATTTTAGAGGATAAAGTTGAATGCCGTGTATCTGAAGACTATTCAATGGAAGCCCCTCAGAACGTTGATTATGTTGATGTGGCACCGATGCAAATCGTTAGTGTCTCGACTTCGTTGATCCCATTTCTTGAGCATGATGACGCCAACCGAGCTCTAATGGGCTCAAATATGCAACGTCAAGCAGTTCCTCTACTGCGGCCTGATGCTCCATTAGTTGGTACCGGAATGGAAACGCGTGTAGCGCAAGACTCTGGTCAAATGGTTTTAGCTAATGCCTCTGGAGTGGTCACATCTGTCACAGGGGATCTTGTGGTAATTCGAGACTCAGATGGAAAAGAACACTCTCAAGTCCTGAGGAAATTTGTAAGATCAAATCAAGGTACTTGTCTTACACAGCGAGCGATCGTTTCTGTAGGCCAGCAGATTGAAGAAGGGGATCCGCTTGCTGATAGTTCATCTACTCAGGAAGGTGACCTTGCACTAGGGCAAAACGTTTTATGCGCGTTTATGGCTATGGAAGGCTATAACTTCGAAGACGCTATTATAGTTTCTGAAAATATCGTTAGAAATTCTAAATTCACATCAATTCATATTGAAAAGTATGAAGTGGAGTCTAGAGATACCAAATTGGGCCCTGGTGAGATTACTCGTGATATTCCTAATGTTGGGGAGGACGCCCTTCGGAATCTTGACGAAGATGGAATTATTAGAATTGGAGCAGAAGTTGCCCCTGGTGACATCCTTGTAGGTAAAATCACGCCTAAGGGTGAGACTGAATTGACAGCAGAAGAAAAATTGCTCCGGGCAATTTTTGGTGAAAAGGCACGGGATGTTAAAGATACCTCATTAAGAGTCCCTCACGGTGAACGCGGAAAAGTTATCGAAGTTAAAGTACTTACCCGAGAAAACGGAGATGATTTGCTTCCTGGAGTGAATAAACTTGTCCGTGTTTGGGTTGCTCAAACTCGAACTTTATCGCAAGGGGATAAGATGGCTGGTAGGCATGGTAATAAAGGTGTTGTATCTCGGATCATGCCTGTAGAAGATATGCCGTACCTTTCTGACGGTACGCCAATAGATATTATCTTGAATCCTATAGGGGTTCCGTCGCGTATGAATTTAGGGCAAGTATTGGAAACGCATCTTGGCTTAGCTGCCCATAAGCTTAGATTCCGAGCCGCTACTCCAGTATTTGATGGTGCGACTGACGATGATATAAGAGATGCACTGGCACGAGCTTGGATTTTAGAAAGATCAGGTTCACAAGGAAGCGATTTGCTAGGTTCACTTAATTACGATCCAGATTGGGCGTTGGCACGTAAGTGGGTTGCTGAGAGAGGTTATTCCGCAGACAAAGTGTTTGATGAAACGATTGCTGAGTACGCTTCCGAAGTTTGCCTAAAACTTTGGTTGAATGATTTTGCTTCGGCTTATGCCGAAATAACTCATGTCACGTTGGCAGTTGAAGATTTAAGTTTTGCTGATCTGTTTGAGCTTTCACTGGAAGTTGGCAAGGTTCTTGGGGTGGCAGCTCCAATACTAGGTAAGTCTACGTTATTTGATGGAAAAACTGGAGAAAAATTTGATGGTCCTGTGACTGTCGGTTATATATACATGCTCAAGCTTATACACTTGGTTGAGGATAAAATTCATGCGCGATCTACGGGTCCTTATTCTCTTATAACGCAACAGCCTTTAGGTGGGAAAGCACAATTTGGAGGACAGCGTTTTGGGGAAATGGAAGTTTGGGCACTGGAAGCTTACAGTGCGGCATACAATCTCCAAGAGATGCTTACAGTGAAATCGGATGATGTTGTAGGTCGAGTAAAAACATACGAAGCAATTGTTAAAGGCGAGGACGTTGTTCAACCTGGAGTGCCTGAATCCTTTCATGTATTGGTCAAAGAACTACAAAGTCTGGGCTTGGCCGTAGAATTACGCTACGAGGATGATCGTGGCATACCAACCCCCAGATTTACATATGCTGAAGAAGACGAAGATGATATGTCAGGGACACTACTACCTACTCAAGAGGAGACAGTTGCTCCGGGTTGGGAGGCAGATTTCGTTCCCTTAGAAGAGCAAGAATCAGAAATTTCGACAGAGGTCCGTATGGACTTGGGTACATACGCACGTCATGCGTCTGAGGAAAAAAACGATAACGATCAAAATTAAAATTCATTAAGTTATGTATGTCTATAGAACTTATTGGTAAGTTCATTTAGGAGAATAGAAATGCCGAACGGAACTGACTTTAACGCTATAAGAATCTCACTAGCTTCACCGGAGCAAATTAGACAATGGTCTTATGGCGAAATTACTAAGCCTGAAACAATAAATTACCGTACTTTGCGTCCCGAGAAAGATGGTCTTTTTTGTGAACGAATTTTTGGGCCCACTAAGGATTGGGAATGTTATTGTGGGAAATACAAAAAGATTCGATATAAGGGCGTAATTTGTGATCGTTGCGGAGTGGAAGTTGCTCGTGCAAAAGTTCGGCGCGAGCGTATGGGGCACGTTGCACTTGCCGCACCGGTCGCGCATATATGGTTTGCTAAAGGAATTCCAAGTAGGTTAGGTTTGTTGTTGGATTTGTCACCGCGAAATATGGAACGTGTACTTTATTTCGCTCAGTATGTTGTGATCTCTGCGGATCCTCTCTTGCAAACTCGTAAAATAGAAGAACTACATGGCTTGTTTACTCAACAACAAGAGTCATTTGAAATTCAATTTTTAGAGCAGATACAGGTATTAGAGAGTGAATTAAATTCACGGTCCGATGATGATGGCAAGGCAGAGATTCAAACCCAAATTGATACCTTGCGCAAAAATCATCAGAATTCACTTGCTGAAATTGAGAGCGCTTTTAAACAAGAAGTAGACGACATTGAGAGTATTAAACCTGGAATTCTACTTACGGAAGCAAGATATCGTGAATTGCATGATAAGCATCAGGATATCTTCCGAGCTGGCATGGGTGCTGAATCGATACTTGAAATCCTCCGTACTGTTGACTTAGAGCATATTAGCCATGAACTCGAAAATGAAATTCGCACAACTTCAGGGCAGAAACGCAAAAGAGCAATCAAAAGAGCAAGAGTTATTGAAGCATTTAGGCGTAGTGGTAACAAACCTGAATGGATGGTTATGACTTCTTTGCCTGTCTTACCTCCTGATTTACGGCCTATGGTTCAACTAGATGGAGGACGGTTTGCAACCAGCGATTTAAATGATCTATACAGAAGAGTTATTAATCGAAATAATCGGTTAAAGCGCTTACTTGAATTAGGGGCTCCGGAAATCATCGTTCGTAATGAAAAGCGAATGTTACAAGAAGCAGTAGATGATTTAATAGACAATGGCCGTAGAGGTCGTGCAATTGTTGGGAGTCATAATCATAAATTAAAGAGCCTCTCAGATTTGCTTCGAGGGAAACAAGGCCGTTTTCGCCAGAATCTCTTGGGTAAACGGGTCGATTATGGAGGACGTTCTGTTATTGTCGTAGGACCAAGCCTTCGGTTGCACCAGTGTGGATTACCTAAAAAGATGGCTCTTGAATTGTTTAAGCCGTTCGTTATGAACAGGCTGGTTACGCAAGGATTTGCGCATAACATTAAAAGCGCGAAAAGAATGGTAGAGCGTGAAAGAGCTGAAGTATGGGACATTTTGGAAGAAGTTATCCAAGGTAGGCCCGTAATGCTGAATCGTGCCCCCACTTTGCATCGATTGGGTATTCAAGCTTTCATGCCGACTCTTGTCGAAGGCAGCGCTATTCAATTGCATCCTTTAGTATGCGCAGCTTTTAACGCAGATTTTGATGGGGACCAGATGGCTGTCCATCTTCCTCTATCACAGGAAGCAGTCCACGAAGCGCGTAATGTAATGCTGAGTACTTACAATATGTTATCTCCTAGTTCTGGAGAGCCTTTAGTAGCACCTACCTATGAAATTGTGCTTGGTTGTTACTATCTGACTCTGGTCAAGGAAGGGGCTAAAGGGACTGGTGGCAAGTACCGTGATTTTGATGACGTTATGATTGCTTATGATGCTGGGCACATTGAATTGCATTCTGAAGTTATGGTTCGAATGAAAAATGGTAATGAAAATTGGCTTTCAACTACCCCCGGAAGAATAATTTTCAATGATGTTCTTCCAGAAGAAGTTCGATCTTATCAAAAGGTTATGGATAAGAAGGAACTTAAAGATTTAGTCACTTCTGTCTATCACACTTTAGGCAATGATGAGACCTCTGAAGTTTTAGATAAATTAAAGCAACTCGGTTTCCATTACGCCACAGTGTCGGGAACGACCATTGGGATCACAGATATCAAAGTTCCTCGAGAGAAAGCTGAAATCATTGCTCAAGCAGATTCTGAGATTGCAGAACTTGAAGACCAGTATGATATGGGGTTGATTACGCCTTCAGAAAAACATAGCCGTGCCGTTGCAGCTTGGCAGCGAGTTTCAGGAAAGATGGATGAAGTTATTCAGCAACATTTGCCTGAGTTTGGGGGCATTTACACCATGGCGCATTCTGGTGCCCGAGGTAACGAGGCTCAGATTAAGCAAATGGCTGTAATGCGAGGATTAATGAGCAATCCACGTGGAGACATTATTGAACTGCCGATTAAATCGAGTTTTCGCGAAGGACTCTCCGTTCTTGAGTACTTTATTTCTACACATGGTGCGAGAAAAGGGTTAGCAGACACTGCTTTGAGAACTGCTGATTCGGGTTATTTGACAAGAAGGCTTATCGATGTGGCGCAAGAAGTGATTGTACTTGAAGAAGATTGTGGGACTGACCGTGGGGTGATTTTGCACGCCGATCCGTCCGAAGAAGACGTGATGATTGCAAAAATTGGGGAAAGAATAATAGGTAGAATTACCTCTTTGCCGGTTGGGCATCCTGAAACTGGTGAAATTCTTGCTGAGGCAGGAGTGGGTATTGATGGAAATTTGGCTAAAGAAATAGAGGATGCGGGTGTAAAGGAATTGTGGTTACGAAGTCCTCTAACTTGTGATGCGGCACGTGGGATTTGCCAAGTGTGTTATGGGCAGAGTCCTGCTTCAGGTAAGTTTGCACTGATTGGGGACGCTGTGGGAATCATTGCGGCCCAATCAATTGGTGAACCAGGAACACAGCTTACAATGCGTACTTTTCATATGGGAGGTATTGCAGGAAAAGATATTACATCCGGTCTGCCAAGAGTCGAGGAATTGTTTGAAGCTCGTGCTCCAAAAGGTAAGTCTACGATTGCGGAAATTGATGGTGATGTTGTCATTTTTGAGAACGGGCAGATCGTAGGAGATTTCGATGATTCGGATCCTCAGATAACTACCCCTCCCGCTTCGATGACAACTGTTATTCGAGTTTTAAACAAAATCCCTTTCACAGACTCGTACGCTATTCAGGATACTCACAAAATGGTGGTTAAGAATAAGCAGGTAGTGAAGGCAGGCCAGATTCTTGCGGAGCCTCGCTCTTCAAAGAATTCCAAGAATACTCCAGATTCGGATCAAGAAGTTGTAGGAAGTAATCAACCATCGGGGGTGATGGCTCGGTCTTCGGGAACAGTACGATTAATTGAGGGTGGGCTTGAGATAGAATCTTTTGAAATTGATGTCAGGGATCACTCGGTGGATGCTACTGATCAGAGACTGGTTCGAACTGGGGATTCTGTTTATGCCGGAGGGAAACTTACCAGCGGAGTTAAGGACCCTCATGACATTCTTAGGATAGAAGGACTTGAAGCAACACAAAGGTATTTGGTTGAACAGGTACAAACTGTTTATAGAAACCAAGGCGTTTCAATTAATGATAAACATATTGAGACTATCATCCGTCAATTACTACGTTGGGTTCGGGTTGAAACAAGTGGTGATACAGACTTATTACCGAATCAACTTGCTGATCGCTTGGCGTTCCAAGCGGCCAACGAGCGTATCATTGCAGAGGGAGGCGAGCCCGCAACGAGCAAGCCAGAAATTCTAGGTGTGACTCGTGCCTCATTGAACACTGACAGTTTCTTAGCAAAGGCTTCTTTTCAAGAGACTGCGAGAGTATTAACTGAAGCAGCGATACTTGGTGAAGTTGATTACCTTCGAGGATTAAAAGAAAACGTTATCATCGGGAGGCTTATTCCAGCCAGACTTGATGTTTCTGAGGAAGGGCGCCAATTATTAGGATTACCAGAATCGTCAATTAACCGAACTGCTATTGTAGATGATGAAGAAAACGAAATAGCTGATCTGACGCAATTAATTGAGGATATACCTGGGGATGTGAATATTAGTGATGATGCTCTTGATGAGTTTTTAAATTCAGAAGACGATGGAGATGATGAGATTTTTGATTCTTTAGAGGATGACCTTGCTGATGCTGACGTTAGCGATTCTGAAGAAATTTTGGATGAAGAAGAAGTCTGATATTGAACAGATAGGGCAAGAATAACTTTCTTGCCCTATCAAATTAGCCTGTTAGCTCAGTGCCAAACCTAATGAAAATGTATAACCCATCCAAGCATGTAATCTTGCGCTGATGACCATTAATTGATTCATATCGCTTCGATTTTGTGCTTTGAACATCTTTATGATGGCTTGAACTCCTATAGGGACGGTTATTAATCCCAATATCGACCAAGTTCCTGACGAACTGTAACTCAAAATGGCGATTGTTAGAAAAGCTGAAATTATGAGCAAAGAATAAACGAATTTGGATATAGGATTTCCTAACAATATTGCAAGGCTCATTTTCCCGGAAGCAAAATCTTCCTCCGTATCGCGCATATTGTTGCAATGAAGTATTGCGGTGACTATGCATCCTACTGGTACTGAAGTAGTTAAGGCTAGGAGTGAAATGGATTGAACCTGGACATAATACGTCGCCATTACCATTACAGGTCCCATGAACATGAAAACTATGATTTCACCTAATCCCATATGCCCTAGCGGTTTGGGCCCACCTGCATATAGATATGCGACTGTGACGCTTAATACCCCTATGATGAGTATTGGCAGTCCTGCGAAATAAGTAATGATTAGCCCGGCAATACTCCCATAAAAAAAGACAATAATTATACCGATCAAAACTTCTTTTTCAGTTAAGAGTCCACGTTGAATTACTTTGTGTGGGGCAAGGAATTTACCCGAGCCACCAGATTTCTTATGATCAGCGTACTCATCAGTTAAATTAGTTCCAATTTGAATAGCTATTGAGCCAGTTAGGCAAAGCATAAATAAAATTACATTGAGTGAAGTAACGCTACTTGCAACTGAGGATCCGACAAGGATTGGAGTTGTAGAAGCAGATAAAGAAAAAGGTCTAACGGCCCAAAACCAAGCATTTAATTTAAGCGGTAGTCTTAATTTTACCAAGTTTGATTCCTGAATTTGCTAAAGTTAGGTTTTCGCTTCTCGTTAAATGCATTGGCTCCTTCTTGAGCTTCTTCCGTTTCGTAATACATATGAACAGCACCGTGAGCCATTTGCTGTAAGCCGTAAGCCCAGTCAGTACTTTGATTGAATGATGCCTTCAAAAAACGTATAGCGGTCGGGCTCATCTCCAAAATTCTATCTGCCCAACTGATTGCAGTGGATTCCAGTTCGTTTGCAGGAACAATTTTATTTATTAAGCCCATCGCAAGGGCTTCTTCTGCACTATATTGCTGACACAAAAACCATATTTCTCGAGCTTTTTTCTCACCTACTACTTGTGAGAGAAACGCTGTCCCAAATCCTGCATCAAAGCTACCAACCTTGGGGCCACTTTGTCCAAAGATAGCATTTTCGGAAGCAATACTTAAATCACATATGACATGTAGGACATGCCCTCCCCCGATTGCATAGCCATTTATTGCTGCAATCACTGGTTTAGGGATCATCCGAATTATGGTATGTAGTTCCGATATTTTTAATTTATTGTTCCCTGCTTTGGATTGATAACCTTTCGGACTTCGGATTTTTTGATCTCCTCCGCTGCAAAAAGCCTTATCGCCTTTACCTGTCAGTATCACAACTCCAATTTCATCATCATCCCAGGCGTCCTGAAAAGCAGTAATCATTTCATCAACAGTTAACGGTCTAAATGCATTTCGCACCTCTGGGCGATTTATCGTAATGGTTGCGATACCATTAATTTTGGAATACAAAATGTCGGTGTAATTCATCTTTCCCTCAAATATTAAAATTTTATAGGGGACAATGTAATTTGAAAAAATCCAATGTCTTTTCCCATGAATCCCTCGCTGCATCTGGCCTGTAGCTTTCCCGGTCATTACAAAAGAACCCGTGCCCCGCATTTTCGTAGTAATAAAAGTTATAGTCTTTTCTCAAATTAATTAGCATATTTTCTAATTTTTGTATTTGATTAACGCTTGGATTTTGATCTTGCATACCAAAAAAACCTACTAGAGGGATGTTGAGATGAGGAGCCTCAGTATAAGCAGAAAAGACTTCAGATTGCTCCTCTGAAGGAAACATATTCCCGCCATAAAAGATTGCAGCTCCAGATAATCCCTTGACACGTATCGCAGCTTGCATGGAAATTCGTCCTCCAAGGCAAAATCCTACAATGCCAATCCTGCCATTTACTGAGCCGTTACTTTGAAGAAAATTTACTGTTTCTTGAATGTCAGAGTCGATCGAATTATCTGAAAAACCTTGCCTTAACTCTTCTCTCATTTCTTGTAATTTGTCGTATGGTGCATACCGTAGCCGACCGGATCTGTGGAAAAGGTCTGGTGTAACGGCAATAAACCCAGCCTCTGCAAATCTTTCAGTAATGCTTATAATATGAGGGTCTACTCCAAATGCTTCCATAATTACTAGAATGGCAGGTCTGGGTTTATCGTCGTCTGGCCTTGCTATGATTAAGGCCATTTCCCCGTCGGGAGTGGTCAAGTCCAATTCTGTTTTTGTTATCTTCATTGTTACTCCATATTTAAATGAATTGAAAAAAACTCTAACGCTTGTTCCCATGCCTGTTCGCTGGCCTCGGGATGAAATCCTTGACTAGCCGGTTGAGCGAAACCATGATCTGCCCCTGAAACTTTTATGATTTCTATTGGGTAGGGGTTCGTTTCAGAGGCTTTTCGAATCTCTTCTATCCCGTCATTTGGATTAAATCCATCATACTCTGGGAAAAATAGCATTAAAGGAATATTAATAGTCTTTGCTCCATCTAATGGTTTTGCGGAATTTTCTATAGCAGGATCAGGCTCTCTTAGACGAGTTGGATAGAAGGCTACGGCTGCGTCAAATACACACGTATTTGATGCAGATAAATAAACAACTCGACCTCCTAGGCAAAACCCTGTAATGCCCAGTTTTAAATTAGAGCCATATGTATTTTTTATATGAATTCCCAGAGTTTCCATATCGTTTTTATGCCCTATGTTTGTCATGCCTTTCCTAAGGGCCATCATAGATTCAGGAGTATCTCCGAGAGTTGTAGTGGTTACTAATTTGCCTACCCGGTAGAATACATCTGGGGCAAAAACTCGATAACCTTGCTGCGATAGCCACTGCGCTTGTTGGATAGCAGTATTCGTGAGCCCATGGGCGTCGTGTACCATAATTATCGATGGTAAGGTAGTTTTTTCATTAAATGCAAAAACAGTCATTTCCCCGTCATTTAATTTCAGATTGAATGTATCCATTTTGGTTAACGACTCCCACAGCTAGATATAGTTCTTAGTCTACGTATCAGATACCATAGTGGGAGTTTATCTTAATAGCAGTTTGAGGTCGTAATATTGCATTTTGACATCAGCTTTGGTTCTGGGGTAGTAATTGGTTTGATCGCCCTAATAAACCTCGCAATTGTGATCACTGCCACTCGAATGGAAATTAACTACGAGTTTAGTCGAAGAGTTCTTGGTGGGCGGGTGATTGAATTCATATGGACAATACTACCAGTGGGGTTGGTAGTGACCTTAATTTGGCTTTCTTTTAAAACATGAGGTGGTATGAAAACAAATCAAGCTGAATGGCTTTCTAGAGCTGGGAAATTAGCCTTGGTAACGTCAGTCTTAACCATAATACTCATAGCATATGGTTCGTGGGTGCGTGTTTCTGGGGCGGGATTGGGTTGCCCTGATTGGCCGCTGTGTGAAGGTAATGTTATTCCTGAACTACAAGGTGACGTAGCTATAGAGTTTGGTCACAGATTTATTGCTGGAGTGACAATAATTTTGGTGAGTGTCACCACATTAATTGCATATAAAGGTCGCTTCCATGATCAGATTGCATATAGATTGATCTTTGGCGCTTGGTTATCAATTTTATTTCAAGCAATTTTAGGTGGGATTACTGTATTAACAGAATTGCACGGTATGGTGAGATTAGCACACTTGACATTTGCGATGCTGACATTAGGGTTTTTGATTAGTGGAGCTTTTCGTGCATTACCTATAGGCGAAATTACTTACCCGTCCCTTAGAAGATCGAGATCTCTTCTAACCGGTACTTTGTTTGTGGTTCTCGCTGGCGGTTTGATAGTGGGATCAGGTGAGAGCTCTGGTTGCCCAGGGCTTCCCTTGTGTGATTCTAGGAGTAGCGATGCTGCATTAGTATTTCATGGCCTGCATCGAGTGCTGGCGACTCTACTTGTTGCTGTACTAGTAGTAACCGCAATTCAGGTATACAAAAATGGAGATAAAGGGTTAGGATTGGTGCTTAGCCTTGCAGTTGCATTACTGGCAGTTTTGCAATTTAGTGTTGGCATTAGTGCGATAATTACCGATCTTCCTCAGTCATTGAGAGTTCTTCATCTTGCACTTGCCGCAACAATTTGGTCGCTCGTGGTTGCCCAATTTAGTTTGATTTTGAAATCAACAGGTACAACTAAATGAAATTCGCTCGTCAAATAGTGCTCTTGTCTAAACCAAGAGTGATTTCATTACTAGTCATTACAGGAGCTGCTGGAGTATGGAAAGCCTCTGAGGGAAACCTAGATTATTCGGTACTTTGGGTGGTAGTTATTAGCGGGGCGCTAGCATCTGCAGGCTCTAACGCTATTAATCAAGCCTTTGATTCAGATATAGATGCTTTGATGCGCCGTACGAGACATCGCCCCGTTCCGTCAAATCACGTTGGGGCTTTGATTGCAACTATAGTGGGGATTATTTCCATCGCTCTTGCTTTGGGACTAATGTTCGTTTGGACTAACTTGTTAGCTACTGGCCTAATGTTATTAGCTGCTGCAGTTTATGTATTTGTTTATACCATCATTCTCAAAAGGAGCTCTTGGAATAATATTGTCATAGGTGGTGCTGCTGGTGCATTCCCTCCTTTGATAGGAGCGACTGCAGTTTCCGGCGAAATTACAGCAGTAGGCTTATATATGTTTGTATTTGTTTTCTTCTGGACTCCACCTCATTTTTGGACATTGTCAATATTGTTAAAGGACGATTACGCTGAGGCTAAAGTCCCGATGCTTTCAGTGGTTGCAAGTTTACGAGATACAACTGTTCAGATAATGCTTTATGTAGTGTTGCTGATGGCACTATCATGGTTACCCTTTGTAGCTGGTTATGCGGGCTTAACGTTTGCAATTAGTTGTTCTGTTTTGACTGGATATTGGTTGTATAAAAGCGTATTAATGTATAAGGATCCTAGTTCAAAGAATACGTTAAGTACGTATAAATTTAGCCTGCTGCACTTAGCTTTAATATTCCTTGTATTGTCGGTAGAGCCATATTTACTCTGGTATTAGAAATTAAATTAATATCCCGGAAAGTTCGCAGCCCTTTTTTCTTTAAATGAATTTACCCCTTCAATGAAGTCTTTACTTGCTTCCGTTTGGTCTATCATTTGAAGATTACTTTCTGGGATACTCCTCAATCCGCCGTACGTTAGTAAGTCATTAAATGCTTGCTTATGAAAGCGGTGTGAAACAGGTGATAATTGGGCAATCTCTGTTGCTAGCGATCTAGTATCTTCCTCAAGGCTTTCTGATTCTGAAATCATACTTACTAAACCCGAGGCTAAGGCTCTTTCGGCATTAATGACTCGAGCACTTAGTAAAAGGTAAGTCGCTTCCCCATGACCAACTATTTGAGCGAGTTTCTCAAGATGGTGATGAGAAATTGCTATTCCTCTTTTTGCCGCAGGTAGTCCGAATTTTGCAGTACTTGAAGAAATTCTGATATCCATACATAGCGCCAATTCTAATCCTCCGCCTAGACAGTAACCATGAATTGAAGCGACTGTTGGTTTTGTGATACTTGACAGAGCTTCACAAGCTTCATCGACATGTTGGCGGTAATTACGCGCTAGTGCTGCTGTACTTCGAGTTGCCTCAAAATCATTTATATCTGCACCAGAAGAGAAAGATTTCTTGCCTGATCCTTGAAAAACGACCACTCGTACTGAGTCATTTGATTCTAGCTTGTTGGCAATGGATGGCATTTCTTGCCACATTTCGAGCGTGATGGCATTTAGCTGAGAAGGTCGATTAATTGTTACGATTCCAAAAGGGGGATCGATCTCTATAAATAAGCTGTTATTCATAATCGGCTTCTCTCATTATTCGCATCACGTCACTCAAAGATAATCCGTCTTCTAGAAATGTGTCATCAGAGTTTGCATATGTCATTAAGCACACTGGGCACTGAATTAGTTCATGCTCAATTATGTCAAAAACTGTGCCGCACTCGATACATTGCATTTCTTGACTATATATCAGGATTGAATGCTGGGCCATTCTTGCATCAATCGCCCACCCTTATAACTGGGTAGCCGATGGTTAAGTAATGAAGAAATATGCCAAAACATTGCAGGATTACTTGCGATTACTGGAATACCAAGGCGAGATTCAATTTCTTCTATCGCGTTTAGAGGGTTTAATGGTGCACCTTGGAAGTAAATAGCTTCAACATCAGGGTAAGTTTTGTGTGCTTCAAGTGCTAATTTCAAAACTTCTTGCGTAGTTTTACGTTCCGTGGAATCGACATCTTCCTTTGTCGTGTCGGACCTATTATTTGCGGGTGTTGAAATGCTTAACCCATCGTCTTCTAGAAATTCTTTGAGTAGTACATTTAACCCATCGTCGAAAGGAGTCAGTAGTAGAACTTTATGTGCGTTAAAGGCCTTTACTGCGGCAGAGCCTGCTTCCAATGCGGTAGTTACTGGTATTGAGACTAATGCCCGAAGTTGGTCGATATGGTTAGGATTTTGTACTTGCATAGGTGCGCCCATGAGTGCTATTCCATCCCAATGCTTTTTTGATTGTAGATCTAGTACTAGATCAATATGTTCCTCTGCTTTTCCTTTTAGATCATAAAGTGAAGTTTTCCAAAGGTTTAAAGGAGTAATTTCAACTGAAGCTGTATCTGGAATTAGATCTAAGAAGTCATCATAGTGAGATCCTCTACGATTATTTGCGCTTAAAAACCCGAGCCGTACTTTAGACATTTATAGACCCCCTTAAGGTATATGTTTTTGTTATAACCTACCTATAATTTATAGGCGAATCATGGATATTAGCTTATTAGAACAGGGCAATATTATATTTGAAAAAGGCCTTAATCTTTCTAAAGAGGAGATAGCTCAGTATCTAGACGCAGTGGGTGATCACTCTAGTGTTTATTTAGAAGAGGCTAAGATCCCTCCACTGGCAATTTTAGCGCAGGCTATGTCAGAAGCAATGACTGAAATAACCTTGCCTCCAGGTAGCGTACATACCAGCCAAGAAATTGAACTCGAAGGGAGCGTAAGCTTGGGAACAGTTGTCGGTTGTATTTGTACGATAAGTTCGAATGTTGTCCGAAATGGTGCAAGGTTTTTGATATTGGAATTTCAGGGAGTAGTAGATAATTGCCTGTTGTTTAAAGCTAAAACAACATTAGTGGTAACCGAAGTATTATGACTATCCCTAATAAACTTAAGCCCGTTTTGCGTAAGGTTTCTCAGGAACAGATCATAAAGTATGCGAATGCAAGTGGGGATTTTAATCCGTTGCACTTAGATGAACAATTTGCAAAAAGTACTTACTATGGAAGGCCAATAGCACACGGTATGCTTATACTTGGGTTGGTTTCTGAAGCCATGACAGGTGCATTTGGTGAAACTTGGTTAAGTTCTGGAAAACTCAAAGTACGGTTCCGAGCACCCGTGTTCCCTGGCGATGTTGTTAAAGTGGATGCAGAATTAAAATCAAATAACGAAACAGAAGCGATTTATCAAATCTTTGTGACGAATCAAGAAAAAAATCCAGTGATCACTGGCGATGCCAAGATTAGTTTTGATTCGTAGTTTTCAGGAGGATAATGTCTAAATATACAATTGCCATAGATGCTATGGGTGGTGATGATGTCCCTAGGATTCCCGTAGAAGCAGGTGTAATTGCTGCCAAAGAGTACGGAGTTGGAATAATCCTTGTAGGCGATGAGAACGCTATAAATAATGAGTTGAGTAAATTCAAAACGGATTCATTAGAAATTAGAGTGGTCCATGCTGAAGATGTGATTGCTGAAGGTGAGCATCCGGCCCTCGCACTACGAAGAAAACCAGGCTCTTCGATTATGTTAACGGTTGGATTAGTTAAGGCAGGTACTGCTCACGCCGCAATTAGTATGGGCTCAACTGGTGCAACTATGGCTGCTTCTGTCTTTGCACTGGGGCTATTTGATGGATTGGAACGACCTACATTGGGAGGCCCGTTTATAGGATTAGCTCCAAAAACGACAATAATTGACTTAGGTGCTAACGTAGATTGTAAGCCGTCTCAATTGGTGAATTTTGGCGCACTTGGGGCTTCTTTTGAACGGTTTTACCACAAAATGGAAGATCCCAGGGTGGGTTTACTTAGCGTAGGATCTGAGGATGGTAAAGGGAATAAACAGGTTCAAGAGGCTTTTCCTCTTTTTCAGTCAAGCGGCTTGAATTTTGTAGGTAACATTGAGCCGCATGAAATATTTGCAGGGAAAGCTGATGTAGTAGTTTGTGACGGTTTTGTAGGAAATGTCTTGTTGAAATATACCGAGGGGCTAGCAGCAGCAGCAGGTCATTTTTTAGCGAGCAAGCTTGGTAATGATAGCCCTGCGGTTTCTGCTATAGCAGGATTGGCAGGAGCTGCCGAAGGAGGTGGAGGACCTCTTTTTGGGATTAATGGTGTTGTCATTGCAGGCCATGGAAGATCAAGTGCGAATAGTATTGCTGGGTCCGTTTTATTAGCTAAACAGGTTATGGATGCGAATTTTGTCGAGACCATGCGCGAAGACCTTGCCCGTGTGATGGCAAGAACAAGAGAGGATTCTAATGGCAAACCTTGATGGTAAGAAAGTTTTTGTAACCGGAGCTAGTAGAGGGATTGGCAAAGCAATTGCGGTTCGACTTGCCTCAGAAGGCGCAATGGTGGGTCTTAATTACAATGCAAGCGAGCAAGAAGCCAAGGATGTGGCAGCTGAGATTGAATTGCTCGGAGGCACATCTGTTCTATTTAAAGGTGATGTTTCGGATTCTATTGAAGCGCAAAATCTTATTCAATCAGTGGAGAATCAATTTAATGGACTAGATATACTAGTCAATAATGCAGGTATTACCAGAGATAACTTATTGATGAGGCTTTCCGAGGAAGATTGGGATCAAGTTATTGATACTAATTTGAAAGGTGCATACTTGTGTACTAAAGCTGCCTTGAGGTCAATGTTAAGGCAGCGGTCGGGCAGAATAATTAATATGTCTTCGATTGTAGCATCAACTGGTAACCCTGGGCAGTCAAATTATACGGCTGCTAAAGCCGGATTAATTGGGTTTACAAAAACAATGGCCCTAGAGGTAGCCTCTAGGGGAATTACTGTGAATGCGATAGCTCCAGGGTTTATTGAAACACAGATGGTAGACGCCATAAGTAAGGAAATCCAGACAAAAATTTTGGAAAGGATACCCTTGGGGTATTTTGGCACTCCAGCGGATGTTGCTGGAGTTGTAGCATTTCTTGTGAGTGAAGACGCCCGATATATTACAGGGCAAGTTATAGGTATTGATGGAGGATTAAGTCTCTGATGGAAACATGGCCAAAAGACCATTCAGGACCAGGTGAAAAAATCCTGGTAATTGTTGCACATCCTGATGATGCTGAATTTATGTGCGCTGGAAGCGTGGCAAGGTGGTGTAATGAGGGTAAATCAGTAATTTATGGATTAGTAACATCAGGAGATAAAGGTACACCTGATCCTAGCATTCTACCCTCGGATCTTGCTGTTATAAGGGAAGCGGAACAAAAGGAAGTGTGCAAAATCTTGGGCGTGGAACAAGTAGAATTTTTGCGTTATGAAGATGGGATGGTACAAAACACTTTAGGATTAAGAGAAGATATCGTTAGGCTTATTCGTAAACATAAACCGACGGCAGTTGTTACTCAGAATCCTACAATTCGTTGGTCTGGGAACTATATTAATCATCCGGATCATCGAAATACGGGCGACGCAGTTTTAGACGCTGTGTTCCCCTCTGCTAGAGATATACATATGTTTCCTCATTTAGCTGAAAATGAAGGATTAGAAGCTCACATTGTGCAACATTTGTATGTGGGTGCGCGGGATGAATCGGCAAATGTTTATTTTGATGTCACTGAAACAGTGAGCACTAAATTGAAGGCTTTAAAAGCGCATAAGAGTCAGATGCAAAATATTGATAATACATTCGACGAGAGAATAAAAAACTGGCTTAGAATGCCTGGCGAAAAAGGCATTCCTTTAGAATTAGCAGAATCATTTAGATATTTTTTCTTGGGATGAATTAATTAACTGGCTCGGTAGCTATTGCATGAAATGGATGGGTTAGGGTAATAAATTGAGCTTCATCCTTAGAGGTTAAAACTTGGCTATTTGTAGCATATTTTGTACTGACTAAGGCTAGCCCTCTAGTAGCTTTGCCATTTACGTAAGCTGATGTAACTGTGCCAACGCCAGTACCTTCTTTCGTGAATAAAGAAGACCCAACTTCGATTATTTCACTAGAGTCAAAAGACATTAATTGTCGCTGTATTTTTTGATATGTTTGTAATCTTGCTATGACTTCTTGGCCAGTATAGCAACCTTTCGTTTCACTTATCACACCTGTAAGCCTAGCTTCAAGAGGGTTATTGAATTCTCCGAACTCTTTTGAGTACATAGGAACACCTTCAAATATCCTTAATTCTTCGAATTCGTCCTCAGTAAGTTCATTTATACAGGCTTCGTAAAGGAGGGCTTTTAGATGAGATAGATCTTCTCTTTTTGGGATCAAAATCTGCAGAGCTTTATATCGACCGAAACTTGAAGGAAATACAATTGCGTTGTACGGGTTATTGGATGAGCTTTGGGCGATTTGAGGAATTTTGAACCCTGCGTTTTCCATTACCTTAAATTGATCAGACCATGAGGATAAAATTATTATGTGCCCAGTGCTTTGGGTGCATTCTGTAACAGTAATATCTTCTCCAAAAGTATACATATCTAGCCAATTGGAGACGGCAGAAGATCTTCCTTCGCTAGTAACGCACCAGACCCCAGATTCTTCGCCAGCTGCCAGTGTAAGGTAGTCAATGACTTTGGCATCTCCGTTTGTCATGACTGTGGAAACAGAGGAGAAATTATTAAAGTCTGACAAATCATTGGTAGTAAGCCGGTTTAATAAATCGAGGGGATCTTTACCGCTAATGTATAGGCGACCTAGGTTATTAAGAACTGCAAACATTAGAGGGTAATTAGTATGCGATTTTTGTTCAGAGTGGCTATTCATAAATTGAGATGAAATGACTCGTATACGCTACTTAGACCGCAAAT
>CENY01054426.1_pt1 | contig 37617 bp, 40 predicted proteins | sample 356181 | NCBI WGS metagenome assembly CENY01 (sample SAMEA2619840, study PRJEB7988) | marine metagenome | isolation source: saline water (ENVO:00002010), including
TGCCATTCTTACGGAATTAGTTTAAATGTGCTAGCAATTTAGGGGTTCTTTAATTTGCTAGCACATTCTTAATTGCAGGGTGTTTTAGTGTGAGGTGAGGATATGACAGTTTTACTAGGGGGTTTAGCTGCCATATTTTTTGGTATTGGTGATTTGGTCGGTGGGGTAGGAGTCAGAAAGTCGGGACGGCCTGGCGCTCCAGTATCACTAGCTATTGTCGCTACTATCGTCGGAACAGTGCTTATTGGCCTGTATATGCTTTTGGTGCCTCCTGATTCGATAAGCGCCTCTGACTTTTGGTGGTCTGTTTTAGCGGGCTTGTCAATGTCAGCTACCCGACCGCTTTTGTACCTAGGTATGGCACGAGGCCCCATTTCTGTTTTTTCTCCGTCTTTTGCCCTTGTAGCTATAGTTGTGCCAACTTTGATCGGCCCCTTGGTAGATCAAAATCCAACAATGTACGAAGTTTTTGGTCTAGTAGCAGCTGTTCCTGCTGTTGTTCTTCTTTCAGGCGAAGGACGTGTTCCAAGGTTGAGCGAAGTAGTAAGAAGTCCAGTTTTAGGAATGGCTGTGGTGGTAGGAACTTGTATAGGGGTTGCGGGGTTATGCCAATCTTTTGTGGATGACGGGGCGGGTGTTTTTCCAGCTTTTATTACTCTTCTGGTAGGAGCTGTAGTTTTGCCGATTGTTTCTGTTTTTACATCAGGCAATATTAAACCAGACTCTGTAGTTCTAAGACATGGGCTTCTGCTGGGTTTTACAAGTTCTACGGCATTTATGTTGGCGGCGGTCGCTTACCAGAGGGGTTCGGCGGCGGTAATAACCGCTTTGATTTGCTTGTGTCCCGGTGTTTCTATTTTTATCGCATGGAAATTACTTAAAGAAAAAGTTGCGTTACTACAGATGGTGGGAGGGGTTTTTGGCGTAGTCACCATCATCATGTTTGCTCTTGGAAGTTGAAATTATTTGTCTTTACGAATGATTAGATCTATTGCAGTCCAAAGGGTTTGAGATATCGGGTAAAAAGCTATAGGTGAAACAAAACCTACAATTAAAGCAGGTAAGAGCATGGGTAAAACTTTCAGATCGGGCCAAAGTAGAAGTGTCGAGAGAACAATTGTTGATAGAAGTGCCAACATGGAGACAATGGTATTTATTCCTACAGCTCCTACCCAGTGACCGGGCGAACGATCAAAACTAATTTCACATGAGGGACATTTAAGTTCGAGACGCATTCCGGTTTTGAAAATTCCTCGAGACCCACATGCAGGGCATGAACCAGTAGCACCTCTTAGAAGAGTTGCCAGTTCAGACTTAGACGGTTTACTCATTGTTTTGAGCTACGAAATCCTTCCCATCCCAAGAATCCCACCAGTTTTCAAAAAGTTTTAGTTGCTCTTCGGCGTATTTTGCTTGGCTATGGGTTAGTGCATCAGATTCATTGAAATGCAAATCGTATTTTGAGTCACCTTTTAGCACCAGTAGATATTTGTAGAAAAGAACAAGATCAGGTCCTTCATCAAAAGTGGATAGCACATGCAAGGCATCGTCAAGTTCCAGAGCATATTGTCTTGCCTTAGGATCTCCTGATTTTGCAAGAGAGCAAAGTGATAGAAGAGTTAGAACTTCGTTCGGGAGCACATTCCCGATTCCGGTGATAGCTCCTTCAGCACCACAGTTAACGTAACCGTGAAAAACTTGGGTATCGACTCCAACCATCAGTAAAAGTGACTCTGACTGATTAGTGATGTTTTCAGCTGCATAGCTTAGAGATTTAGCACCGCCAAATTCTTTAAAACCAACCAAATTAGGAAACTCTTCAAGCAAATCAAAAAAGAGGTCTGAGCGTGTTTCAAAACCGTAGTAAGGGCTGTTGTAGATAACCGCTGGGACTTCTGGGGCTGAAGAAAGAATGTCAGCAAAATGATTTCTCTGAGCTGAAGAGGAGCTTCCACGTGATAAAACACGGGGAATAACCATAAGGCCCTTAGCGCCTACAGACTGTGCGTGGGAAGCGTGTCCAGCGGCGGCAGCGGAATTTTGAGCGCCTGTGCCGACTATTACAGGTATCCCAGCTTCACATAAACGAGTTACCCCTTCGCGACGTTGTTCATCTGTAAGAAGAGGCCAATCTCCCATAGATCCACAGTAAACAACACTGTTCATTCCTGTTGTGATTAGTTCTGTTGCTTTTTCAATGAGCGAGTCAAAATCAGGAGACCGGTCTTTGTTGCATGGAGTCATCAGAGCGGGGATTCCACCTCGGAAAGCACTTGTATCCATTTTTCCTCATTTCTTAGTCAAGAAATATTCTAATTCAAAGTAGTCAGTCTTATTACCTGCGAGAAAGGGGTCAGTGTCAGGTTATTTTTTCCACTGATTCGACTATGTATTCGTTTGCAGTAGTGAAAGGCAAACCACCTTCCGACCTGCAAGTGATTGTAGGCACTTCTCTACCTTTGTTTATGCAGACCAACCATTTTTTGTCTTCAACAGCAATTTCAATAGACCATTTATTATCAGAAGCCCTTGTGATAATTTCACGGTTTTGCTTGTCTAGTTTCCAACCTGTTTGTTTGAAAATCTCAATTTCTGCAATTTGTTCAGGACCTTTTGCTGCTCCTATCCAACCTCTACAGAGTTTTGCCACTTTTTCTACTTCAATCTTTTTCTCAATGATAGAGAAAATGGTTTCTAAATCTAATCCTGCCCACATTCGCCCATCTGGCATGGTCATTGCTGTGGGGGAGAAGCGGTGACCGCCTAGATGGCTAACCTTGAACAGCTCTATGTCATTGTCATGTGCCTCTATTAGTTCCGCTAGACGAGTTCCTTTGCTGCCGCAGCAGATGTCGTGGCTTCCTTGGGTGCAAAGCAAAATTGCTTCTTTGTTCTGAGTGGATTTTTTTGAATCTAATGACTTTGGATTAGAGGTGATTAAATTTTCTACTAATTGAGTTAAAGAATTTTCTTTGTCTAAAGGAAAATCCCACCTAGTAATGGTTTCTTCTTTATGAAAGATAGTGGCTGAGACGCTCTTGTTTCCTTCACGTGGCTGTGAGGCCAAGACTCTTGTCATCCCCATAGAAGTCTGAATTAAAGGTTCAAGACCATTTAGATAAGGGTGGTCAAAAACAGGTTTAGGCCATGGTAGTGGTACCTCTACTAAGAGAACCGCATCAATATTCAAAGCAGTACCACGAGGGTCTAAACCGATCTCTTTGCTGTATTGAGAGCACATTGGGGTTTCTTCAACCGAAGGCAAAAGTGAAACTGCTCCAGTAAGTGGTGTTTCCATCATCTAATCTTTAACCCATTTTTGTAAATTTTTCTGGAAGGACAATAGCGGTGACGCGATCTTCTATGGGAGCTGCATGCTCACGGGGGAATTGTTCCTCGTCTCTGTACTTTTTTGCCATTTGGTCGAGAAATTCCAGCGCTCCTTCTGCTTCCCAACGAACAACTTTTCCTCTAAGTTCAAGGTAACGTTCTGGATTTTCCGGATCAGTAGCTGACAGAGAAATCCGATCGTCAATATTGAGGTTTTTCCATTTCTGACGGCCCAATTTATGTGGGAACCTAATATAAGTTCCATCAAAATCAGCCCACACAGGCGACACATGTGGTTCTCCATTTGGACCAATAGTGGCAACATGCCATACAGCGGGTAAATCAAACAGATCCAGGTGACTTTCGGGAATAAAACTCATAAGTTATGCCACTCCTTGTTTTTTGATTTTTGTCGGGATGGGGAGATTTGAACTCCCGACCCCCTGCTCCCAAAGCAGGTGCGCTGCCAGACTGCGCCACATCCCGTAAAGACAAGTGTAGAGGAACATTTGCGTTCTAGATCCAGGCAATGTGTCCGCGAGTACATAAAAACTGTTTTAAGCGGTTATTTTCTAAGTGATGAACGAACCAATTTACGATGCTCGAACTTTCTGGGAGTTGCTTGAAAGACGGGTTGAACTCAGTGCGGACAAAAAAATGCTTATCGACGATTCTGACCGTTCACTGACTTTCTCAGAAGTTAAAGAAAAAGCCGAAAAAACAGCCGCAGGGTTAGAGCAGCTCGGGGTTAGAGAAGGAACCCCGGTCACATGGGTTCTACCAACACGCATAGAAACAATAGTTACCTCTTTAGCCCTGTCACGGCTGGGTGCAGTTCAAAACCCGATTATCCATATCTACCGAGAAAAAGAAGTAGGTTTTTGCATCCGTCAAACCAACGCAGAGATAGTTTTAGTCCCCGGTGAATGGAACGGTTTCAACTATCAGGAAATGGTCAAAAACTCAACAGTTGACATGGACAACCCTCCGGAAATAATTGAGATATACGACAGTCTCCCAGAAGCTGAAGGTACAGAACTACCTGAAGAAATTGATGTGGCTACAAACGAAACCATCAAATGGATCTATTACACATCAGGTACCACCTCAGACCCCAAAGGAGCGATGCACACAGATTCCACTTTGATGGCAGGTGGAGTAGGTCTAGCAAAAGCTTTAAACATGGGAGAAAAAGATATAGGTTCCATAGCTTTTCCTTACGCTCATATAGGAGGTCCGGACTATCTCGTCTGCATGCTCGCTAATGGTTTTCCGGCAGTATTGATAGAAAAATTTGACCTTCAGTCAACTATCGAAACTTACAAACGTCATGGTGTGACTATGGCAGGAGGCAGTACAGCTTTTTATTCCATGTTCTTAGGTGCCCAACGTCAGCAACCCGAAGAACCCTTGATACCAAGCCTTAGATTGCTCTCCGGTGGAGGCGCCCCAAAACCACCTGAGATATATCATGAAGTCTTAGAAGAGATGGGAATCCCAGTTGCTCATGGGTATGGGATGACTGAAAGTCCCATGATCTGTCAGGGTTCACCCTCCGACAGCCCAGATCAACTAGCCCATACTGAAGGAAAACCAGTCTTCGCGGCTGAAGTAACGATTGTTAGATCTGATGGCTCAACCTGCGACCCTGGAGAAGAAGGACAAGTAGTAGTAGCAGGGCCTCAACTCTTCAAAGGCTACAAAGACCCAGACTTAAACAAGGAAGCCTTTGACTCTCTTGGAAGATTCCTTACAGGAGATTTGGGAGTAATGAGGGAAGATGGGCATGTTTCACTCACCGGTCGCGTCAAAGACATCATCATTAGAAAAGGAGAAAATATTTCAGCTAAAGAAATAGAAGACATTTTGTACACCCATCAAAAAGTTGAAGCTGTAGCAGTTGTAGGTATTCCGGATAAAGAAAGAGGAGAGAGAGTCTGTGCAGTTGTGGAACTAGCTGAAGGTAGAGAACCATTAGATTTTCAAGAAATGGTGGAAATTTGTGAAGGTGAAGGACTGATGAAACAAAAAATTCCAGAGCAACTAATTAACTATCAGGGTTCTTTACCTAGGAACCCGACTTTAAAGATACTTAAATATCAGCTGAGGGATGAGATAGCGAAAATTGATTGGCCTTAGTTAGCGGCCTTTGAAGTTACCCTTTCTTCTTTCGACGAAAGCCCTAACCCCTTCTTCCGCATCTTCTGTTTCAGCGAGTGCAGCTTGATCAGCACCCATTGCACTAATAGCTACCTGTTCTCCATCTGTGACATAACGCATTGAAGAACGTTTGGTTGCCTGAACTGCCAAAGGTGCCCCTTCACAAATAACTTCTGCGATTTCAATAGCTCTTCCAAGTTCAGAACCCAAAGGAACAACTTCCTGAACAAGTCCAATACGGTAAGCTTCCTCTGAGTCGAAAATGTCAGAGGTCAGTAGGTGGTACATGGCATTACCCCAACCGCAACGTTGAACAAATCTGATTGTTGCACCACCGGTAGCATGAATGCCCCTTAAGGGTTCTAATTGTGAGAACCTGCAGTTATCCGCAGCGACAACTATGTCTCCCGCAAGCATAAGTTCGATTCCAAGCGTGTAAGTCACGCCCTTTACGGCGGAAACAATTGGTTTCGTGCACTTACGACCCAAAGCGGTTGGATCCACTTTTCCCTTACCGCGACCCCTTTCACCTTTCTGCATCCTTTCACGGAATCTAGGCAGGTCAAGACCTGCGGTGAAATGGTCACCGTGAGCGAAAAGAACACCACACCAAAGCTCAGGATCGTCATCAAGTCTCGTGTAGGCATCAGTCAACTCATCGATCATTTCAGGTGTGAACCCATTCATTTTTGAAGGCCTGTTAATTCCCATCAAAAGGATTCGGTCCTTCACTTCTAACGAAATTCCACCCTCGGTATTACTCTCAGACATTTTGGAAACCTTTTTTAGTCATTTAGTCAAGAACTTTAGCGTAGTTTTCGCGTGCTAGTAGGAGTTCTTTTAGTCTGCTCCCGTAAGCGTACCCGCCTAGACCTCCATCGTTTCTAAGAACGCGATGGCATGGAATTAAGACTGGCACTGGATTTGCTCCCAGAGCAGATCCAACCGCGCGTTGAGCTTTAGGGTGGTTTATTGAGATGGCTATTTCTGAGTAAGTGGATGTTTCCCCTAAAGGTATTTGGGAACACCGATTCCAAACTTTTTGTTGAAAAAGGGAAAAAGAAGAAATATCGAAATTAAGGTCTGAAGAATACCCATGGATCTCCCACTGCCTGATTGCCTTTTCCATGTTTTCAGGCATGGAAACAACCTTTGAAAAGGTTTCCCCCGTTCGTTCTTGCAGGCGATTTCTAAATTGACTGAGACTTGTCAGTTTCTTAAATTCGGAAGCACAAACACCAGAATTGGTGAAAGCCAACCAAATCTCTTCTCCTAATATTTTCGTAAGGGCAACGTGGTGAAAAATTTTCCCCATTAAATACTTTCCTAGTTATTCCTCAATCAGACCGGTTCGAACAATCACAAGTGGGCATGGGCTGTGATGGGATATCGCTTGACTCACAGACCCGAGCCGCAGTCCAGCGAAACCTCCTCTTCCACGGTTTCCCACTACCAGCATGTCCGCGCCTATAGCAACAGACATTAGTGTTTCAGGAGCTCTACCTTTTTTAATAGTTTTTATGATTTGAACATTTGGATTACCGGCAAGTTCCATAGCCGAATCAACAACCTCGTTCTGGAGTTTTTCCACCTCGGACATCAGATTTGTTCCATCAAAAGGTACATATCCCAGATCCGGTGATGCCGGTATGTAAGTTGGAGAGTAACAGGTAACAACTTCAACAAGTGCTTCACGATGTAAAGCTTCATCGAGAGCCCAAACAAGAGCTGCTTTTGCATAGCCGGAACCTTCGATGCCAACGACGATACGACGCTCTTTTTCCATTTCGCCCCCTCATAACTAAGGAAAATAAAACGGTATTAAACCGTTAACACATTTTGCTACTCGGCGAGAGCGTCTTCAACTTTTTCTAAGGCCTTTTCCTCTGTGAGGTTCAGAGCAAATGCAAGTTCTGACACCAAAATATTAAGAGCCTTGTTGTAAAGGGTTTTCTCTCCTGCAGAAAGTCCTTTTGTGTCTTCACGCAAGGCAAGGTTTCTTACCACTTCTGCTACTTGATAAACATCTCCACTTTTTAGTTTCTCTTGATGGTTCTTAAAGCGGCGCGACCAGTTAGCTGGTTCTCTCACATCTCTTTTTTCGAGGACCTCAAACAAATCAGGCACATCCCGTTTGGCGATAGGCCAACGCATTCCAACTTCTTCAGCTTTATCAGAAGGAACTGAAAGAACCATATCTCCATGCGCCATATGCAAGATCAAGTATTCAGTAGTTTTGCCGAAAGCTTTTCTTTTTTCTTTCTTTTCTATAACTGCTGCACCATGATGCGGGTAAACAACTTTGTCACCTGGCTTGAATGTCAATTTGGCCTCCGAAAGCGGTCGATCAGAGTTGTAGGATATCTACCTATGGCTGTAATAGGGCAGCAAAATCTTAAATAGTTAAGCTCCCAGACGCTCTCTTGCGGCTCTACTACGTTCTAAAAGGTGTTCAGGTATGCCATGTTCATTGCCAGCAGTTGCATCTGAGTCTACTGATGCAGTTTCGTTAGAGGTTTGGTCTTCATTTATTTCTGGTTCGTTTAGTGCATTTTCGCGGTCAATTTTAAATTGTTCCCAGTCTTCGACTTTCACGACATCGTCATGATCCACGCGACCCAGTTTCGTGCCATTATCGAAATCAACCCAGTAACGGAACCATTGAATACCGTTTGCAACACGGATTTTTCCTTCAGTGCCTTCAGGAACTCCCGGAAGATCTATGGTGGCAATCACTTTTTGTTTTCGTTTCAGGGGATTCAAAATTGTTACTTCCACTAGTATTTAAACTCTCAAGCCGAAACCTTATTGCAAAAAACTCTGTGTTATGCGTTTAAAGCTCGTTGAGAGATAATTTTTTCAACAAGAAAATCTGTTATTTTGTCAACTTCGATTTCATTTGAGGTTTTTTCTGAATCGGACCGTTCTAAAAGTTCGACGATTCCGTTTTCTAAACCCCGCGGTCCTATGGTCACCCGAAGAGGTATTCCAATCAATTCTGCATCAGCAAATTTAACACCAGGTCTTTCGTCTCGATCATCAATCAAAACATCGATTCCTTTGTCGTTTAGATCTTCATAAATCTGATTTGCGATTTCCTTAGAGTTTTCATCATCGGTTTTCACAACCGTTAACACAACTTCATAAGGAGCCACACTCATAGGCCAAATCAGTCCGGCTTCATCACAGCATGTTTCCGCTATAGCAGCCATAGCTCGCCCAACACCTATTCCGTAAGAACCCATGGTGGGAGTTTGCGAGTTGCCTTCTGAGTCGAGCACGCTTACACCCATCGCTTCAGCATATTTTTGACCGAGTTTGAAAATATGACCTGCTTCAATACAGCGTGCGACTCTTAGGGGTTCTGAACAAGATGGACATCCTTCTCCGTCAGCTATCGCCCTCATATCAACCCATTGGTCGACTCTTATATCTCTTTCTACATTTACACCTGACAGATGGAAATCATCTTCATTCGCACCTGTAGTCATAGCAGAACGTCCTTTAAGCGCTGGGTCAGCAAAAATGGTAATTCCATCCACCCCAACTGCACCTAGGCTCCCAGGGGACGCACCTAGGGCTTTTTTTATAGCGTCTTCATCAGCAGGAAGTATTTCCATTGAAGAAGTGGCATCACAAAATTTTTGTTCCTGGAACTGGTGATCGCCCCTCAAAAGAAGGAGCGAAAGGTTGCCATCGACCATGTATACGAGGGTTTTTATCTGGTGTTCAGGAGGGTGTCCTATAGACGATAAAGCTTCGATAGTACGAATACCTGGTGTATCGAACTTTTCTATTTTTTCACTCTCTTCGCGGTTTTCGACATTTGGAAGTGATGAAGTAGCGCGCTCCACATTTGCTGAATACCCACAGGAATTGCATATAGCCACATCGTCTTCCCCTGCAGGAGACTCAACCATAAACTCTACTGAGTCGCTTCCGCCCATTGCCCCTGAAGACGCTTGAACAGGAATTGCTTTCAGACCTAAACGTGAAAAAATGCGCTCATAAGCTAAATGATGGAGGTTAAATGACCTGTCTAAGCCAGCATCGTCGATGTCTATCGAATAAGAATCCTTCATGTCGAATTCTCGTACCCTTAAAAGTCCTGATTTAGGCCTTGGTTCATCTCTGAACTTGGTTTGTATCTGGTACCACATTTGTGGAAGGTCACGATACGAAGACAGTTCAAGAGCGACAGTCGCAACAACCTCCTCATGTGTCATTCCGAGAACTTGGTCAGCGTCTTTTCGATCCGTGAATTTAAACAGATTTTCTCCCATTGCATCCAAACGACCGGATTTCTCCCAAATGCTAGTTGGGTGTACGGCGGGGAGCATCACTTCCTGAGCACCAATTGCATCCATCTCTTCTCGAAGGATTTGTGCGATTTTTTTGCTTACTCTCCACGCGAGAGGAAGCATTGAATAGTGCCCAGACTGTAATTGGCGTATAAATCCACCGCGAATCAATAATTTGTGACTCACTGCTTCAGCTTCAGCCGGTGCTTCACGCAGAGTGGGAGCAAAAAGAGATGTCCAGCGCAATTGAGAACTTTCCTATAGGTTTTTATTACACCAATATCCTAGATGATTTCGCTCGACGTAGTTGAATTATTAATTAGCTGACAGAATCAATGTATGAGTGAAATTAATTTAGAAGAAATTAAAGTTGAACTGTCTGATTGGATTAAGGACAACTGGGATCCGGAAATAACGGTTTCAGAATGGTGGAAGCGACTCTCAGACGCAGGATGGTCTGCAACTTCTCTACCTGAAGAAGCAGGAGGTAAAGGGTGGAATCGCTCTGAAACAGGAATGGTAACTTCCACTTTATTTTCACACGATGTAGTCGGACCTCCTACAGGACTCGGAATGATGTTAGCGGCACCGACAATTGCAATACATGGAAACCCTGATCAGATCGAAAGGTTAATACCTCCAATCATCGACGGATCAATTGCTTGGTGTCAGTTATTTTCAGAACCAGGTGCCGGTTCAGATTTGGCGGGACTTCAAACTCGGGCAGTCAAAGATGGAGATGAGTGGATAATCACAGGGCAAAAAGTTTGGACGTCTGGTGGTCATTTGGCCGAGAAGGGCATGCTTATTGCCCGTACTGATATAGACGCTCCTAAGCATCAGGGAATAACATATTTCGCTTTCGATATGGATCAGCCAGGCGTTGAAGTTAGACCACTCAAAGAGATGACTGGTCGTGCTTTATTTAACGAGGTTTTTATTGATGAGGCGAGAGTTTCTAATGATGACGTGATTGGTGGAATTGGAAACGGTTGGGCAGTGGCTAACACTACGTTGATGGTTGAACGCTCAAGTCTGGGAAGTGGAGGACCTCAACCTGTAGTAGTTCCCGCAGGTGGAAAAGCCGGACGTCTAGACAGGAAAGTTGGAGATTTTGTTTTAGGTGTAGACGGGAATGTTGAAACTGACGGAGGGCGTGGTTTAGACATCAGATGGCTTTCTGACCTAGCTAAAAAAGTCGGATCAGCTAGCGATCCCGTTGTTAGACAAGAGATTGTAAAACTTCACATATTGGGCGAAGTGAACCGCTTAAATATGTTGAGAGCGAAAGCGGGAGGAAGTCGAACTGGGGCTGAGGGAAATCTAGCAAAATTAGCTATGAGCGAACTTGTCCGTAGAAGCAGAGATGTAGGAAATTTGATTATTGGAGCCGACGGAATGTTAAGTAGTTCTGCAAGTTCTTTTGATGGAAGGGTTCAAGAGGCAACAATTTTCAGCCCAGCACCATCAATCTACGGAGGCACAGATCAGGTCCAAAGAAATATAGTTGGAGAACGAGTTTTAGGTTTGCCAAAAGAACCAGGTCCAAGCAAAGAAACTCCTTTTAAAGAGTTGCTTCAGAATTAATTACGTATATTCGAAAATCCATCAAATAAGACTTGACGAACCTTTTTAGGTGCCTCCGTCATGGACATGTGACCCACTCCACTTAGTTCTATGACAGTTGGTTCCGCTAGCGCATCAATAAGTGGTTGAGCGGAGCGCCTTGGTGTCATCTTGTCTTTGGTGCCGAGGATTAAAGTCGTAGGGCAGTTTACTTTTTGGGCCTTTTCAAGAGTCTCTTCATAGGTTGAACATATTGAAAGATCAAGACTTAGGATGCCGGGTTTCGAGTTTTCAACTACTGCTGTTGCGCCTCCAATCATCCATAACCCAGGAGTAGGGTTACCTCCAAGATGCTGATCTGGCCCATGACCCCAGCCAGCTATGAAGCTGGCTCCTTTAGGCAAGTTGTCATCAGCGGCAGCTTGCAAGTCAGGATGTACTGGCATCGCAGCAGCTACAGCAATCAAAGTAGTTGAAAGAACAGAATCAGGGTGATTGGCTGCAGTCGCTAAAGCAATAAACGAACCCATTGAATGTCCAACTATGTGAGCAGGACCTCCGAGACGATCTATAACTTTTGAAACCCAATCAGCCATTTCATCAATTGTTTCTAATGGGGGTCCTGCACTTTCGCCATGAGCTGGAAGATCTACAGCGAAACACCTAAACCCGTGATGGGACAGAAAACGGGTTTGTTGAAACCATACTGTTCTGTCCATGCCCGCACCATGAATTAGAATTACTAGCGGGTCATTCTCATTCATATCTTCAATGTCAATGCCACCATTGGCCGCACTAAAATGACTGTCTGCGAGATCGATAATCATGATGTTTTAACGTTGAGAAGCTTTGAGAGCTCTATCTAGATCAGCGCATATATCATCCGGGTCTTCAAGGCCAACAGAAACCCGAACAAGATCCTCACCAATTCCAGCTGCAGAAAGGTCCTCTGCACTCATTTGTTGATGAGTAGTAGAAGCAGGATGTATCACCAATGTTTTAGCATCTCCGACATTTGCCAGGTGAGAAGCTAACTCAACAGATTCGATAAATTTTCTCCCAGCTTCACGACCACCAGCAATTCCGAAACTAAGTATTGCACCTGAACCTTTTGTGTATAAACGTTTTGCCAATTCGTGATCAGGGTGGCTTGGATGATCTGGGTGTCTTATCCATTCAACAGCATCATGCTTATCTAAAAGGTCAATAACACTATGGGTGTTTGAAACGTGCTTCTGCATGCGTAAAGGAAGCGTCTCGATTCCCTGCAGTATGTAGAAGGCGTTAGCGGGACTCATACAAGCTCCGAAATCTTTAAGACCCTCCGACCTTGCCCTCATTGAAAGAGCCTGTGGACCGAATTCATCTGTGAAAACAATTCCGTGGTAACCGTCATACGGCTCAGAAAGGGTAGGAAATTTGCCGGAAGCGGCCCAATCGAAACGACCCCCATCAACAACAGCTCCTCCTATAGCGATACCGTGACCGCCTAAGAACTTGGTTAGAGAATGAATTACGACATCCGCACCATGTTCGATCGGACGGATCAGGTAAGGTGTGGCAAAAGTTGCGTCAACGACTAGAGGCACTCCAATACTGTGAGCAGCATCCGCAATTGCTTGAATATCTAAAACTTCTATTCCCGGATTGCCCAGAACTTCCGCATAAAACAATTTTGTATCTTCAGTAGCTGCGTCAAGAAAATTTTTCGGATTGTGTGGATCAACAAAAGTTGTTGAGATTCCAAATCTAGGCATAGTAAAAGTCATCATGTTGTGACTGCCACCATAAAGATTTTGACTTGAGACTATATGATCACCAGAATCCAAAAGAGTTGCTACTGCCAGGTGAAATGCAGCCATGCCACTCGAAGTGCATACCGCTCCGACTCCACCTTCAAGTGCAGCGATTCTCTCTTCGAGAACAGCAACTGTCGGATTGGAGATTCTGGTGTATATATGTCCGCCTGCCTCAAGATTGTAAAGAGCCGCTGCCTCATCTACAGAATCGAAGACATAAGAGGTTGTCTGATATATGGGAACAGCTCTCGAACCGGTAACAGGATCCGGTCTTTGACCAGCATGTAGAGACTGAGTGTCAAATTTATGAGCATCTGGTTCAACCATGTATTCAAGGCTACGCAGTAGTAAGCATTTACAAATGCCTGTGAGCGACTAAGTTGCAAATATTAATGTTTTTATTTACAGAGAATTTTAAATAGAAGGTAAAGAGATGAAAATTGGTTTCATAGGTTGCGGTAATGTCGGCGGAAAACTCTCTTATAGTTTGCTGAGAAACGGCTTTGATCTAATGGTCAGAGACTTAGACAAAAAAGTTGCCCAACCACTCTTGAATGAAGGCGCAAATTGGGCTGAGTCGCCGAAACAAGTCGCTGAAACATGTGATGTGATTATCACATGTTTACCTTCGCCGAAAGCATGCAAAGAGGTAATGGAGGCTCCTGATGGTGTATTGGCAGGACTTTCAGAGGGAAAAGTATGGATGGAAATGAGCACTACTGATGAAACTGAAGTTCGACGTATAGGTAAATTGGTTGAAGATACCGGCGCTTACCCAGCAGATTGTCCAGTTTCAGGAGGATGCCACAGGGCAGCAACAGGAAACATCTCAATCTTCGTTGGTGGGGAAAGAGAAGCTTTTGAAAAAATCTTTCCAATAGTTTCAGCTATGGGCAGAAACATACTGCATACAGGTCCTCTGGGTTCAGCTTCAGTATTGAAAGTTTTGACTAATTATCTTGCTAGCGCGAATTTAGTTTCTCTCGCTGAAGCCTTAACAACAGCCTCAGCAGCAGGAATGGACTTGAACACCACTTATGAGGCAATCCGGATTTCTTCCGGTAATTCATTTGTTCACGAAACAGAAAGTCAGGTGATATTGAATGGAAGTCGCAACATCAATTTCACCATGGATTTGGTAGTAAAAGATGTCAGCCTTTTTGATCAGATTGCCAAGAAACACGAAGTGCCCCTTGAACTTTCGCCGATGCTCGTAAAAATTTTTGAAGATGGAATGGACCGGTACGGGGAAAGAGAATGGTCATCGAACATAATAAGAAGACTTGAAGATGCAACCTCTATAGATGTGAGAGCTCCTGGGTTTCCAGAGGAGATGACTTGCGATGAGGAAGAAGTTCCAGGTCAAGAAGTAATCCCAAAACGTTAAGGAAATTTAGATTGAACGAGATACCAAAGGTGATGAAAGGCGTTCAACTGACTGGTAACGGAGGTCCTGAAAAACTTTCTTTTCGTGACGACATTCCCACTCCAGAGATTAACGAAGAAGAGGTATTGATTGAAGTCAAAGCCTGTGGGATGAATAATACTGACATCAATACAAGAGTCGGATGGTATTCGAAGTCAGTTGCCGCGGCGACTTCAAATGAAGGTTTTTCAAACATTGAAGATGAAAACACCTGGGGAGGGGAGAGTCTGTCTTTTCCTAGAATCCAAGGCGCAGATCCATGTGGTGTGGTTGTTGCAGCCGGAAATGACACAAATCAAGAACTCATAGGAACACGTGTCATCGTCGATCCTTGTATAAGAGACCCAAAGTCAAAAAACTGGAGAGAAAACGCGAAATATCTAGGAAGTGAAATAGACGGTGGGTTCGCACAATATTGTGCCGTCCCATCTAGAAATGCTCATCCGGTTAACTCAGAAATGACAGATATAGAACTAGCATCTTTCCCATGTTCATGGGCCACAGCAGAACACATGCTTACACGGTCGCGCTTGGAGAAGGGTCAGACAGTTGTTGTGACTGGAGCATCAGGAGGAGTTGGCACCGCACTGATACAACTCGCCAAACTTCGTGAAGCTACCGTCATAGCTGTCACCAGCACAGAAAAATTCGATTCAATAAAAAGATGTGGCGCAGATTTGCTTTTAGATCGCAATGAACACGATCTGAAAAATAAGATTCTTGAGTTAGGACATGGACCTATAGATGTTCTTGCAGATGTAGCGGGCGGAAATAATTTCGCAGAACTATTTGAGACAATAGGTAAAGGCGGATGTTACACAACTGCAGGAGCAATTGCAGGACCAATAGTTGAACTAGATTTAAGAATTCTGTATTTGAACGATTTAGAGATGCATGGATGCACTGTTTACGACCCTTCTGTTTTCAAGGCGTTAATCGGATACATAGAAGAGGAGAAAGTCGCTCCAATGGTAGGAGGAGTTTTCGACCTGCAAGACATCAATTCAGCACAAGAAGAATTTTCTAAAAAACAACATGTCGGAGCTATGGTTCTCAAAGTTGATTGAGAGCTAGTTTATTCCCCGTTCTTTACCCTCCCAGTAAGGCGCCCTCAGCTCTCTCTTTAGAACTTTCATAGCACCACTCAAAGGTAAGGGTTCCTCTCTGAACTCCACGCTCTTGGGCACTTTGTACCCCGCGATTGACTCTCTGGCATGGGCAATAAGGTCATCCTCACTTGCACTGCCACCAGCTTCGAGAACGACTATGGCATGAACAGCTTCACCCCATGTGTCGTCAGGAATTCCGATAACAGCTACTTGCGCAACTGCTGGATGACTTGAAATAGCGTTCTCAACCTCAGAAGAATAAACATTTTCTCCGCCTGTAACTATCATGTCCTTGACCCGATCGACCAAGAACAGGTAACCATCTTCATCGAAATAGCCTGCATCACCAGTGTGGTACCAGCCATTAGCAAAAACTTCATCAGTTGCTTCAGGCTTATTCCAATATTCGGTCATGAAATTGCCGCCTCGTGCACACACTTCACCAATCTCACCTTGAGGCAGCTCATTCCCATCTTCATCTTGAATAGATACAACAGTTCCTATAACTGGCTTACCAACGCTAGATAGTTTTTCACTTTCGAGGAAATGATCATCAGCTCCCAAGATTGTCAAAGTTGAAGAGCTTTCCGTCATTCCATAACCCTGAATTAACTCAACGTCAGGCAGATCAGAAAATAGTCTTTCCAGAATTTGCCTTGGCATAGGAGATGCCCCATAAATCAGTTGCTTAAGCGATTTAAGACGTGATGGGTTGTATCCTTCCGCTGCGAGGCACATGCCAATCATTGTTGGGACCATAAGTGTTTGCTCAACTTGGTGAGCTTCCATAAGAGCCATAGCCCCCTCCGGGTCGAACATTGGGATGAAAACAACATTTCCTCCCGAGTAAGGAGGAGCCAACACTCCTGTCATTGAAGCAGCATGAAACATCGGAGTTTGCATCAGATATGAAGAGACCTCGAATCCTCCCAGAGCTATGACGCCGTGGTAAAGATTTAGAACTTGCGCTCTTTGACTTATAAGCACGCCTTTTGGGAGACCTGTAGTTCCACCTGTGTACATGAGCACGACAGGATCATCTTCATCGGGCTCCTCTGGTAAAGAAGGTGAAGAAGACTCCAAAAGGTCTTCGTATTTCAAATCATGTTGGACGTCACCTTCACCTATCAAAACAACATGTCTTATGGGGTCATCTTCTCCGAGTTCTTCGCGTGCCGCAGTAATTAGTGGAGCGAAAAACTGGTCGGTAAAAATAACTTCTGTGCCTGAATCATTAAGAATGTAGGCCAACTCTTTTGGTGCCAAACGAAGGTTCAACGGGTTGATGATTCCAGCGCCCAAGAAAGCAGAATGCCAGAGTTCCAAAAATTGGTGACTGTTTAAAGCCATTACAGCGAATCGATCTTTTTTACTGACACCAAGCTCAGAAGAGAGACTATTGCATAGACGTAAAACTCGTTCATGATGAGTGTCCCAGTCACTCTGATAGGCACCATCGATGATTCCGGTATTTTTTCCAAATTTTTTGATCGCAGGTAGATACAAGCGCGGATAGATAAGTTCTTTCATAAAAAGAAAGTTATCTCTTTTTGTCTCACATAGCACACGGGGCTTCCTTTGACAGAGCTGATTCCATTCGAGTGGTCAACTAAATGACAATTGAGGGAAAATAAGAGATGCCTCGATCTGTATTTGTACATGAGACAATAGACATAGTTGGACAAGGTCAATACGACTACATGGAACATGTCGCAAAAGAACCTACAAATTTCATGCCAGATATGACTTCTCTCCAAGGCTCATTTTTCGTTCTTGGATTTGCCGGAGGAAGGTGGCCGCAAGTGGTGAATATCTGGGACTGTGGAACTGATGGTTGGGAAGGATGGGGGAGAAATCTTGACCGTCTCAACTTAAAGCGGAGAAACGCCTTTTATGGGGAATGGTGGGATGAGGCATCCCAGTGGAGAACCGGCGGCTATGACCGAGTTTGCGCTGGAGTGGAGGGTTCACCATCAACTGAAGAGATAGTGGAGATGGGAATCAGAGGTTCACTTTTCGTCAATGAAGTTTTTAGCGTTACCCCAGGAGAACAGATAAATTTTCTCAATGAAGTAGTTCGCAAAAGAGTTCCGGTGATGGAAGATTATGGAGTCTTCCCAACGGGACTGTGGGAAGTCACGACCAATAGTCATGAAGTAGTGATGATTTGGGCAACAACAGTAGAAAAATGGACTTTGCTTAGAAAAAATTTTGATACAACCAGAGGTTTGGACGACACCGGCGATGAAGACAGACGACTCTCAGAAAATCAGCAACTCCTTTCTTCTTATGCGGTTAGCGGAGACACACAGCTCATGACTCCGTTGCCAGGAACTGTCTACGGGCCTTCTGACTGGGAAGAAGCAGATGAGCAAGACTGGTATGAGTAGGTTCATCGTATGAGTGCAGGTATTTCAGATTATGAACTTATGAATCCTGAAGTTCTCGAAGGACTTAGCGTGGTTGAAATCCCAGTAGTCGATGGACACGAAGAAGACATTTCAGATTTTGCACTCATAGTTGAAGGTGACCCAGAAAAATTTGAAGTTCCTATAGTCCCGTGGCCAGTTCCTGGAGAAAGACCCTTGGATCCTGAAACGGGTATCTGTGCAGGCACTACGGAAGGTTGGTTCTCATCAGAGTGGTTGGAAGGAAGGCTTGTAGGGAAAAATGAAGCAGTTGCGGGTGAATATGTAATAGGTTTTGCAGTTGACGGAGATGAGTCACTTCCTAAAGCGGTAGATCTTTGGCACATGAATTACCACCCCGACGGAGGGCAACTTTTCTACTCCACAGAGCAGACACCGTTCATTATTCCTGTTATTCCTGCAGGGCAGGAACCTGAAATCGATAAGGCAAAAGCAATTTATTGTGACGGAACTTACGGGATATGTCTTCTACCCGGAGTTTGGCACGAAGGGGTTTTCCCGATTAATGGAAACGCACGGTTTTTTACCCGACAAGGACGAGTTCATGGCAGAGTTTCAGTTGATTTTGGAAAAGAATTCGACTGCCTTCTTCGCGTTTCTCTTGAAAAGCCGTTTGATTAGGTTGGAGATTCGCAAATTACAAGCGGTATGTCTCTCTCGGTACGTTTCTGGTAATTCTCATAGTCGGGCCATTCTGCAACCGCTATAGGCCAAAGCTCTTCTTTTTCAACAGCAGTAGCGGTACGGGCAACTAGATTATGAACCTCACCTTTATCTTGGATAGTAACTTCAGGATTTGCTTGAAGATTCAAGTACCACATCGGATGTTTTGGGGCACCTCCCATTGAAGCAACAGCAAGATAACGACCCCCATCGCAGACTCTGACAATTGGACTACGTCGAATTGCACCCGTACGACGTCCTCTAGTGGTCAAAATCACACAAGTAGCCCCATGAAACTCATAACCATCTGCTCCATCGGTAGCAAGATAACGCTCCACATGGTCAGCGGCTGTATCCCATGTACTGGCTATATATTCCCCTTCACTCATAAAAGTACTTTAGATTCAATATTTTTTGATGTCTAATATTGGAATATATGCTCATTGAAGAAATTCACTTCAATTTCTAATAGAATTTCTCTTTACTTCAAGAAAAGAGGTATTTCCAATGCTTTTTCACATAACACACCACCACACAGAAGCGACATGCCCTGCACATAATGATGAAGTAGCTGCAAAGACTTTCGGCATTGTTCTTGACTCATTGAAGGAGAATGTCAATGAGGTGCTGGGTTGCTGGGTTGATGGCCCAGGTCACGATTTTTTTGTTGTGGTTGATGCAGATAGCACATCCCAGATTTTTGCAGGCTTATTTCCTGTTATTCCTTACGGAACCGCAAAGATTCAACCGGTGGATGATTACGCCGTGATGATGGCAAAACGTAAAGAACTGAATTCGTAATCTAACGAAACTGACACCTAGTATTGCCTGCACGCCGAAAATACGTTCGCAGTAACTAATTTTTGGTTTTAAAACCAAACAAGGAGGGGAAATGCTTCTTTTTTCAAGACAAGGTGTCTATGTAGGGCACATAGGTGAGTTAATGCCGAAAGTTCAATCCGTCGTTGACCGTGTTAACGAATTGGTTGAAGACCCGCTTTCAGTCTGGGCATCAGTGGCTGGCATGCCAGCAGGAACACTTACATTCAGTGGCCTTATGGAAAACCATGAAAAGCTTGGTGAGAATAATGCAAAAGTTCTGGCAGATAATGAATGGTGGGATCGTGTCGGATCACTGAGAGAACACAGTGTTGGAGAAACAACTGATGAGATCAGAGAAATAATTCACGGCACACCTTCACCAGAAAACTCTGTCGCATGGGGAGTTACAGCTCAGATAGCACCAGGTCAAATAGCTAACGCTATGGGATGGGCAATTGAGATAGCCGAAAAAGTCGGTTCGTTGGCTGGATCAGAAACAGTTGTTTTGCGCGATCTGTATGGTCCATGGGGTCAAATGACATGGATTACCGGTTTTGCAGACATGGCATCAGTAGACGCTGCTCAGGCAGCGATGGCAGCGGACCCCGGATATATCACCATGCTTGATCAAGGCGGCGATTTATTCATTCCAGGAACTGCTTCCCAGAGGCTTGCCACCAAACTAATATAATTCCAATTTAGTCAAAGCCGAGCCGGTCTATTTGACCGTCTCGGCTTTTTCATTTAACAGTGGAGCTGGGGGGAATCGAACCCCCGTCCGTCGGAGTGCAACCGCATGCGATACGACCATTCCCGTGATTGTGTCTTAAGGCTGTCACACTGCCGGATCAGTTGGCACAAGGCCTACCTCAAGGTCTATTTCCCTTAAGCCAGCGTTCTTTCGCGCCGTCAGCGGTCTATCCCTGCGGTCTCCTCCGCTTCTGTTGCCAGGCTGCGGTGGATCGGCCCCGCGTGCCGTTACCGGTCGCGATGACTCTCTACAACCTAACTAGGTCAGGCTGCGAGAGCGAGATCATCCGTTTTGGAGTCTCTTTTTATGCCCCGTTTAAAGAGTCTGAGCAACTCTGGTCGCACAAAACGAATGCTGTCACCGGCGTCGAAACCGATCAGCCCCGTTGTGAAATTATTGTTTACACTATTCAGTTTTCAAAAGCCCAAAAAGAGCATTAACCATGATAGCTCTGACTAGTGACACTTTCCTAAGTAGTTTTGCCTTTAGTCTCTACGCTTTTTATCAGCGTAAGACGCTGCGAGTATAGCTATAGCGACGGCAACAAGAGAGGAACCATTCAACTGACCACGGATCACTCCTCGAACAACGAAGTCTATGAGTCCGACAACTATTACAAACGCGACGTATCGGTTACGACTTATCCAAGATTCTTTTTTTGTTTTTTCGTTCATGCTCTTCGTTGTTTTCTAGCTAAAGAGCGTTCCGCTTCTCTTTCTGATTCACGCTTAGCTATTGCTTGACGTTTGTCGTGTAGACGACGTCCACGCACTAAGGCAATTTCGATTTTCGCTCGACCATTTGAGAAGTAAAGTTTCAAAGGAATAACTGTCAACCCATCCCTGTCGATTCGGTCAATAATCTGATCAATTTCTTTTCGGTGTAATAGAAGTTTTCTGGGTTGATCTGGTTCATGTCCAGTAGTTATGTTTCCAGTTTTCGAATAAGGGTTTATGTGGAGTCCTATGAGCCATAATTCTGAGCCTTCGGAACGAACATACGCTTCTGCTATTTGAACTTTTGATTCTCTGAGAGATTTGACTTCGCTTCCTTGTAGAACAAGTCCTGCTTCCCAGGTGTCAAGAAGATCGTATTCATGTCGTGCTCGACGATTCGTAGCAACCGTTCTATCATTTAAATCAACCACTGAACTTGAGCGTAGTAGATGGAGAAGTGCGGTTACCCTAAAACTAAGGATTAATTATTTTTACGAGGAGGCCTTGTGAGAGTCGATGGGCGAGAATATAACGAGTTGCGACCATTTCAATTTGAACGCGATTTTACAGAGATGGCTAACGGTTCATGTTTAGTCACCTTTGGAAAGACAAGGGTTTTATGCACGGCTTCAGTAGATGAAGAAGTTCCTCGTTGGCTTCGTGATACAGGTAAAGGTTGGGTTACAGCTGAGTATTCAATGTTGCCAGGCTCTAGTCCTGAGAGGGTGCGAAGAAAGAGTTCCGGCAGGAGTCAAGAAATACAAAGATTAATTGGTCGTTCTTTAAGAGCAGCAGTTGATTTATCATCCATTCCAGAAATTCAAGTAACAGTAGATTGTGATGTAATTCAAGCTGACGGCGGCACACGAACAGCCTCTATCTGCGGAGGATTTGTAGCATTACACGACGCATTAACAAGAATGATTTTGAACGGAAAGATAGAAAATCATCCAATAGGTGAAGAGTTAGCAGCGGTTTCAGTGGGAGTGGTCGAGGGAGAAGTTCGTTTAGATCTTCCCTATGTTGAAGACTCAAATGCTGAAGTGGATTTGAATGTAGTTATGACAGGCTCTGGAAAGTTCGTCGAAGTTCAAGGAACAGCTGAAGATGGACCTTTTGACCGAAACAGTTTAGAAGAGATGCTTAACTTGGCTGAATTAGGAGTTAAAAAAATTACTGAAGCTCAGCGTGACCTCTTAGCCTCAGCACCAAGTGAACGTGCAAGTTGACTACACTCCCAGAATTAGTAATCGCAAGTGCAAATCCGGACAAAGTAGCCGAGATAGCAATCGTTTTAGAAGGAGCAGCGATCCTGCTGCCTAGACCAGAAGAAATGGCTGACGTGGTAGAGGATGGCGCAACTTTAGAAGAAAACGCGAGATTGAAAGCTTCAGCAGTGTGCACTTTCACAAATAAGCCTTCAGTGGCAGATGACACTGGACTTGAAATAGATGCCTTAGGTGGCGCTCCTGGAGTATATTCAGCACGTTTTGCTGGAGATGATGCAACCTACGAACAGAATCTGGAAAAAGTCCTAATTGAACTTGAAGGTGTACCCATGGATCAAAGGACAGCAAGGTTTAGAACAGTGGCGCTTATCCGATATCCAGATGGCAGCGAGCTGATAGCAAATGGAACAGTAGAAGGCCACATAAATGAGACTCCGTTGGGCGATGAAGGTTTTGGATACGATCCGCTATTTGTTCCTGTAGAAGGCAATGGAACTACTTTTGCTCAGATGGGCGTAGAAAAGCATAAATTTTCTCACAGGGGACGAGCATTCAGAAGTCTTGGCTTGATACTGAAAGAGCTTAAGAATTAATTACTAGAAATGGTTCGAGTGTCCCACGAGTAATTTAAGAACCTGTCGAATTCAGCATCTGTTACAGGTTCTGAAAAATGAAAACCTTGCGCCAAATCACACTGTAGTTTTTGCAACTGTTTCAGTTGAGGCTCTGTTTCAACACCTTCAGCTACGACCTGCAGACCGAGACTGTGAGCAAGCGCGACGGTTCCGGTCACTATCGCAGTGTCATCATCATTGTTGTCGAGTCCGGCAACAAAAGTTCTGTCGATTTTTAAGAAATTTATTGGGAACCTCTTCAGGTAGGTCATTGATGAGAAACCGGTTCCGAAATCATCAAGACCCATTCTTATACCTAGTTCTGTCAACTCTCCTAAAACCTGTTCAGTTACTGGGTTAGCTGCTATAAGAGCACTTTCGGTGAATTCAAGTGCTACTTGTTGAGGATCCAAATTATTTGATGTCAACGCTTCACTAACTAGAGTCGGAAAAGCGGGGTCAGCTAACTGTCGTGCGGAGACGTTCACCGCCATTGAAAATGGTTTGTTAGCTTCTTTGCTCCATCTAGAAACTCGCTGAAATGCGATCGTCAATACTTGACTGCCAAGATCTGCTATTAGTCCACTGTCTTCCGCTATGTCGATAAATTCGATTGGTTGCAGCAGCTCACCTTCAGTTGTTCGAATGCGCGCTAAAGCCTCTGCTCCTACTACAGAACCGTCCGAGATCCTTACAACAGGCTGAAAATGAACTTCGATTCTATTGTTCTCCAGAGCAGACCTCAGCGTTTGTTCAACCGAATGACGTCTAACAGCTTGGGCTCGTAGATGGTCGTCAAACATCTCGGCTCTGTCTCTACCACCTTCTTTAGCTCTGTACATTGCCGTATCGGCGTCTTGAAGGAGTTCATCTGGTGCTTCTTCCCCGAAGGCGATAGCTATACCGACACTCGTTGTAACCACAGTAGATTCGTTTCCCAGAGTTACAGGCTGAGCTACTGCAGTCCTAACTCTTTCAGCGGCGACAAGCGCATCGGTGGTTCTGACCATATTGCCAATAATGACTACAAATTCGTCTCCCCCCAAGCGCGCAACAGTGTCATCTGGTCTTATTGTTTGTTCTAGTCTTCGTGCGGTTTCACTTAGAAGTTCATCGCCCATACTGTGACCTAAAGAGTCGTTAACGACTTTGAAACGATCGAGATCTAGGAATAAAACTCCCACCATTCGATCATGTCTAGAAGCTCGGTGTAAAGCATCTGCCAATCGTTCTAAGAGTAGTGAGCGGTTAGGTAATCCGGTTAATTCGTCATGAAATGCTTTTTCCTCAAGTTGTGCTGCAACTTCGACGCGTTCAGTAATGTCTCTAGCGTTAATAACAATTCCTGAAACAGCTGGGTTGTTGAGGAGGTTGGTAGTTACAACCTCCATGTGTCTCCATCCGCCATCTGCATGTGCCACACGTGCTTCCAGAGAAGGGGAGATTCCAGGTGTCTTGACAATCTCTTGAACTTTCCCCAGCAGAGTTTCTCTATCGTCGGGGTGAACTAGATCAAAAACTGGAGTTCCTTCAAGTTCTGAAGCACTCAAATTAAGCACTCTTGCAACTGCTGGACTTGCATAGATAACCCGACCTGCTTCATCCGCGACACATACAAGGTCTGAGGCGTGTTCCACTAGTGCAGCCAGTCGTATCTCAGATGCCTCTATTCGCTGTTCAGCTGCTTTTAGCTCTGAAAGGTCACGGGCCACCATTGAGATGGCCTCTATTTGATTCTCTTCATTACGGTGAGCTACTAAAAGTGTTGAAATGGGGAGAATTTTATTGTTCGAAGTTGTTAGACGTAATTCTCCTCTCCATATTCCGCTCGAGCGCACTGTAGGCAATGCGACAGTCGCATATTGCGCTTGCGACCAGCTATCAAGCGATTCCAGCAATTGTTTTCTAGAGTTGAGATTCAGATGGTTAGCAATCGCATCGTTTGCCCAAGTTATTATCCCACCCAATGGGTCAAGAATGGCTACAAGGTCCGGACTGGCTTCCAGAACTCTAGTCAATTCTTTTGCTCTTCTAGCTTCTTCCATTTCTTCAGAAATGTCGGAAAGCAGCATCACGCTTCCTTCTGGAATGTTTGATTCGTTTCTTAAAGGGATAGTTGATACGTCCACCCATCGAGTTTGACCTGAAATATTCTGTAGTTTCAGCCTTCCTCTAATCGAATTCCCCTGACTTAAAGAACGGTTTAAGTCAGCTAGGAAGTCCTCTCTGCTTTCTTCATCTAGCATCTCCATCCATCCAAAGTCAATAGCCTCTTCGGTGGCCTGTCCTGTTGAGATAGACCACTGCGGATTGACTTTAAGAGCAGAAGCATCAGATGCTAAGTGGATGATAGGTGTAGGCGCGGCTTCTATCAGATTTTCCAGCCCTTGCAATTTGGGCATCGAATCTTCTTTTTTATTCAAGTGCGGACGGGGGGAGTCGAACCCCCACGCCTTGCGGCGCCGGCTCCTAAGGCCGGTGCGTCTGCCAATTCCGCCACGTCCGCAGACTGTGTAAATAGATCAGTGCATTTCACCACGTCGTACAATTACTTTGTCGATAATTCCATAGTCACTGGCTTCTTCAGCTGTAAACCAACGATCACGATCACTGTCCGTCTCTATCGTTTCGATCGATTGGCCAGTGTGTTCTGCTATTCGTTGTTGGAGTATCTGTTTCGTAAAAGCCATTTGTTCAGCTTGAATCGCTATATCTGTTGCATCTCCTCGCACGCCTCCTAGGGGTTGATGCATCAGGATACGAGCATGAGGCAAAGCAAATCTTTTACCTTTTGCTCCGGCACAAAGTAGAAACTGACCCATTGACGCACCCAGTCCCATGCATATAGTTCCTACTTCGGGCTCGACAAACTGCATTGTGTCATAGATTGCCATGCCTGAAGTAACAGAACCGCCTGGTGAGTTTATGTAAAGCCAGATGGGTTTTTCTTGGTCTTGTGCTTCCAGAAAAAGCATTTGAGCAATGATAAAGTTGGCAACCTCATCGTCTACTGCAGTGCCTAAAAAAACTATCCGATCTTTTAGGAGTCTCTGAAATACATCAAACCTATTTAAGTCCAGTCGATCTACTTCGTTTGCCATTGTTGTTGTTTTTGTTTTTGGTGATATTTCATTCATTACTATGAAGGTTAGCGGAACACACGCCTGTGAAGGTCAAGATTGTGATGCTTCTGCTTTACTTCTTAATTCTTTTACAGCGTTCTCAAGACCTTTAGGATCCTTGTAAAGAGCGCTTCCGGAAACTAAAACGTTTGCGCCAGCTTCAACCGCCCCTGAGACTGTTTCAATATTTATGCCACCATCTACTTCTATATCGCAATCAAAACCATCAAGAATTTCTGCTACACGGCTGATTTTAGGCTCCATCGAAGAAATGTATTTCTGGCCTCCAAAACCTGGATTCACTGTCATGATTAGTGCCAAACCGAGCAGGTCTTTCACTTCGTTAATAAGTTCTGGAGGAGTGTGAGGGTTAATTGCAACTCCTGCTACGGCGCCTTGGTCAATAATATGCATTAGCGTACGGTGCAGGTGTAGACACGCTTCAGCGTGAACAATGATTATTTCACAACCTGCGCTGATGTATTTGTCTAGTAAATTGTCAGGTTCCACAACCATTAAATGAGCTTCGAAGGGAACCTTTACCAGTGGACGTAGTGATTTAATAACATCAGGTCCGAAAGTTAAATTTGGCACGAAAACACCGTCCATTACATCAAATTGAATTCGGTCAACTCCTGCCTTCTCTAAGGCAACGCATTCTTCGCCAAGACGAGAGAAGTCTGCAGGTAAAACAGATGGAGCTATAGCAATTGGTCTTTTCACAATATAGACATTAGACGGAATGAGCGCTCAGATCATGTCTAAATCTAAGATCTTCTGGGTAAGGGAAAAATTCTGGTAGATCACCATCAGCCAATTGCCTTTGGACGCTTTGCCAAAAATTAACTGTAAATAAATCATCGTGTAGTTCTTTGAAGTTTTCCCAAATTTCCGCTGGAACAGTTTTAGGAAAACTCATAAATGTTTCGAATTGCTCAGGGAAGGCATCTCCTTCTTGAACGGCGAACCAAGGCTGAGCGCGCATTTCATCTTCGTGATCTTTTGAGTCAGGAATTTCTCTGAATCTGCATTCTTCAAGGAGAGCGAGTTCGTCATAGTCGTAGAAAACTACATTGCCGTGTCTTGTAACTCCAAAGTTCTTTGTAAATAGATCACCTGGCCAAACATTTGCGGCGGCTAGGTCTTTGATCGCGTAGCCCCAGTCGATAGCTGCGGCTTCGGCTTTTTCTTGAGACATTTCTTGTAAATAAAGGTTCAAAGGATAGACGTGACGTTCCGTGTAAGCGTGCCTAATAATCACCTTGTCGTTGTCAACAAAAACAGACTCACTGGCATCCTCTAAAAGTTCTGAAAGTAATTCAGGGTCAAATCTGTCACTGTCAAAAGAGAGGTTTTCAAATTCTTGTGTGTCAACCATTCGACCAACACGATCACGACTGTAAACGAGATCGTAACGGCGTCTTACAGCATCTCTGGTTGTATTTTTTGGTGGATCAAAGTGATCTTTGATGATTTTGAACACGACATTGAACGAAACCAAAGTAAAAACAGACATCACCATGCCAGGAGTTCCACGAGCTTTCACAAATTTGTCATTAGAGGTTTGCAAGTGTCTATACAAGGAGCGATAAAGACTGCTTTTGCCATGCTGCGGATAGCCAAGAGCGGTGTATATCTGATGTAGAGATTTCGTGGGAAGTAAAGATTTCAAGAAACCGACAACTTCTGACGGGTTAGGCCAGTCAACAAAAAAGTATGATCTGGTAAACCCAAAAAGACGACTGCCTAAATCTTCAGTTAGTAGAACTGTGTCAACAATCAACCCATTAGGCCCATGGAGAATAGGAAGTATAAAGGGGGTTACTCGATTTAAGAATCTGACCCTTCCGATCAAATAGCCACCACGATTTCTGTAAAACACTGGTTTGAGCATGTCGATTCCATCCATTTTGAGCCCACCCCAGGAACTCATTAGGAAAGCATCTAAACGTCCAGCGACGAGTTTCGAATCACGAGAGCGGTCTTCCCATTTGATGTCCAGCTCATAAGAAGAAAGGATCGAGTCAACGAGTGCTGCTGAATCACCGCGACGCGTCCAAGTGCTAAATACCTCTGCTTTAGATTCACCTCTTGAAATTGTGGTCGCTCCGAACCATCTTATTTCGACATCATTGTCTATTCCGATGGTCGTGAAAACACGTCTTGCAACCGAATTGAAGAAAGTTTCAGCTAGCCCTTGGTCAGGTCTCCTAGCTACAAGTTGTTGATATATGTCACGTGAGTTGCGCCACTCTTCACGCTTATCAATTACCTCATCTAAAGAATTGTTAACTTCTGCAACTGCTTCTAAAACTTTTATGTTGTGGAGCTGCAGTCTTTCACTTGCGTTAATTTCGTTGAGAGCCCATTCTTTGGAGGCAAAGTGTTCACCAGCTTTTTCCGATATTTGTTGAACAGATTGCATGTAAGAAATAAAGGATGAGAAAATTGTTTCCGAAATTTGCAAAGCGACATTTTTTTCGGGTTTTACACTTACGGAAAGAGAATTATTTTTGAGTTTTGAAAAAAAAGTCAATTTTTCCCTTCCAAACGTTTAGAAGCCCAACCATCGGGAACCCATCCGTCGGTTTTTACACTACGGTAAGTGAAAATCCATTTTCCATTGATTTTTTCAAATTTGTCTTCGTATCTACCCCAATGGTCGATCCCGTGTGTGAGAAAGACAGAAAAATAACTTCTAGAAGTGGCGTTACTGGCGTCTTGGACGTCGATATGAATAGATGAGGTGTGATGCTGAATATAAGAAGGTTTTTCGCCATCCGATAAAGAGTCGCGAGTTCCTGTAAAAATTTCCTCGATTTGCTCCACACCTTCGTATAGTCGACCATCACCGATATCCATTACGGCTTTATCAGCGAAAAGTTCGATTAGGTCATCAAAACGACCACGGTCCCCAAAAGAGTTATAAGCGGATATAACGTTACGAATTTCCTCGTAAGCTTCTATTTGCCACAATTCCATACCACTAGGTTGCCTTCAATGAACGATTTAACCGACATTAAAACACGATTTCCAGCTTTATCTGATGGTTGGTCCCGTTTTGACGGGGCTGCGGGAACACAAGTGGTGGATACAGCTATCGATGCTATGAGCGACTGGCAGCGTAGCGGAAATAATGCAAACAGTCATGGAGCATTTCCCGCAGCACAAGCTTGCGACGACCTTGTAGAGGAAACCAGTGAAGTAATAGCCGAGCTTCTTTCTGCAGACTCCAATGGAATGATTTACGGACCTAGCACGACTGCCAACATGATGACATTGACGCGCGCAGCGGCTTTTGCTTTAGGACCCGATGATGAGATTATCTGCACCAAGCTTGATCATGATGCGAATGTCGCACCTTGGATCCTTGCTGCCCGAGATTCAGGTTCCATAATCCGAATGGCCGAATTCGACCCTGAGAGCGGAAGGCTAAAAGCAGAGTCAGTTATTGACTTGATTAACCCGCGGACTAAATGGATTGCAGTAACTGGTTCATCGAACATTATTGGGTCAATCCCTGACGTAGCTTCTATATCAAAAGCCGCACACAGCGTCGGTGCAAAAGTAGTTGTTGATGGTGTTCATCTTACTCCACACAGAAAAGTGAACATTGAGGAAATGGGTTGTGACGTGTATGCGACTTCTTCGTATAAGTGGTATGGCCCTCACGCAGGGATCATGTGGGTCGATCCAGAATTATTGGACGATTTGGATGTTTATAAAGTTAGACCATCTCCAGAAAAAGGGCCAGGTCGATTTCAATATGGAACACCTCCGTGGGAAACTTTGGCCGGCATACGAGAAGCGGCAAAATTTTTGCTTAGTGTTGGTTTTGAATCAATAGTCAAACATGAATCTGCAAGATTCGAAAGACTACTTTCAGGTCTTATGGGTATGTCCAAAGTAAGAGTTCTAGGGCCCCATGACAATAAAGACAGAGCACCTACTTTGATGTTTCTCGTTGAGGGCAACGAGCCAGATGAAATCGCGAAGAAGATCGCAGAGGCAAAAGTTGCAGTTTGGAATGGTCATAATTACGCAGTGGAAGCTATGGAACCGCTGGGTTTGGGTGAGCAGGGGGCTGTAAGAGCAGGTGTATGTGTTTACATCGATGATGAAGATGTTGATCGGCTTCTAGAAGCTGTTTCATTAATTTGAAAAAAGCCTGAAAAAATCCTTACAGTCGCCTACTCTGAAATTATCTAAAGAAGGAGGTTTGCATGAGACTGACACAATTCAGCCATGGTGCCGGTTGAGGCTGCAAACTCTCTCCGAGTGACCTGGAGCAGGTTCTGCACCGGCTTAAACCACAAAAATCTGAAAATTTGATCGTAGATTCGTCAACTGGCGATGATGCTGCTGTTTGGCGTCTAGATGAAGACAGAGCTCTAGTGATGACCGCAGATTTTATCACACCCGTAGTCGATGACGCCCTAACTTGGGGCAAAGTTGCAGCAACAAACGCCGTTTCTGATATTTATGCGATGGGCGCAAAACCTTTAATGGCGATAAATCTAGTTGGTTGGAATTCCGAAGAACTTTCGACGGAACTGCTATCAGAAGTTCTAGAGGGCGCCAATCAGGTTGCTGAAAATTCAGGTTTTGTCATAGCAGGGGGACATACCGTAGAAGATCCCGAGCCAAAATTCGGACTAGCTGTCTTAGGAGAAGTAAATCCTAAATACATATTACAGAATCGTGGATTCCGCGAAAACGATTTACTTATCTTGACAAAAAAGCTTGGAGTGGGTGTAATCACCACAGCGATCAAAAAACAAGAGTCGACGAAAGAAGCAACAGAAGCTGCAATTGAGTCGATGCTTAAATTGAATGACCAGGCGGCACAAATAGCCGTCGAAGCTGGAGCGACCGGAGCCACGGATATAACCGGATTTGGCTTATTGGGGCACTTGGGCAGAGCAGCCAGGGAATCAAATGTTGATCTGGAGATAAACGTTCCTGATGTACCTTTTTTACCTGACGCGCGAAGTCTCGCCATGGAGGGAAACTTACCCGGTGGGAGCAAGAGAAATCTTGAATGGGTAAAAGAACAGATAGAAGTTGGCTCGGTTGAAGATATTGACGTTCTTCTTCTGGCAGATGCACAAACTTCCGGCGGCCTAGTATTTGGTGTTCAACCTAAAGAGGTTGAAACAGCTCTTAAAAAGTTGATGCAAACAGGACACGATGCAGCTGTTGTGGGGAGTGCAAGTTCTGGGAATGGTTCGATCAGATTGTCTAGCGGTTTGAAATAAACTACCTTGGTAATGTGAATCGGAAGCTCAAAAAGTTCATTCCTCAAACAGCAGAGGAAATTACAACTGATTGGCTAACAGATTGTTTAAGAGAAGGTGGGGTAGCCAAAAGTTCGAGCGTTATTTCCTTTTCCTCTAAAGAGCCAGAGAGTGGAGAAGGATTTTCAGGATTGACATTGAGGGTTGATTTAGAGTGGGACAACTTTGAAGAAAGTCTGCCAGACTCGGTATTAGTTAAATTTCCCTCTACTGACAAAAAAAACCGTGCTCTGATTGAGCGTGACGGTGCATATGACAGGGAATTTGATTTTTATGAAAGATTTTCAGACCGTTTTCCTGTAAGGGTGCCAAAACTTTTCTATTCAGCCCGTGATCCGATTGCGAAAATCGAATCCCGTCGGAAGGTAAATAAAGGGCTTGAGTTGCTTCCCGACGGTGCTTCTAAGTTCTTAGGCGGTCATGCACGGCAATTTATTCGTTCATCGGGACGGAGATACGCGTTGATTGTCGAATACATCCAAGAAGCTCGCACTACCACAACTGAGGGTCTTGCTTCAGAGCGAGATTTGGTTGAAATATTAAATTCTTTAGCAGTTGTTCACTCTCATTGGTGGAGACACCCATTGCTAGTAGATGACCGGGAGGGGGTTGCCTGGCCGACCGTCACACATACGCCGAAATTAATGAACGGTCTTTACAGAGGATCAAGAGATCGTGTAATAAGCAACAACCCTGAACTCTTCACCCCAGAACTGGTCTCTCTAACAGATTGGTTTGCGGACAACGTTGTTGAAGCAGTTGAGTTCTTAAATGAGCCGTTGGCTCTCTTAAGAGGGGACACACGTACCGATAACATGCTTTTCACGGATGAGGGCTTAGTGATGGTAGATTTCGGAAGTTTTAGTTCCGGTAGGCCGACTTGTGATGTAGCTAATCTTCTTTCTTCGTGTATCGAACCTGGTCCGACTGCTTTACACGCCTATCAGCATTTCGCAGATATATACCATGAAGCGCTAATTTCAAATGGCATAAGCGACTATCCAAAAAACCAGTACGAAAATGATATGAAAGTCTGTCTGATACTTCAGGCATATCTTCTTGTACTAGCTGCAGCCCATTATGAAGCAGACTATGGTGAGAATTCCTTAGTCAAAATCTGGGCAGAAAGATTAGTTGCTTTGCTACCTCAGAAGAGCCCTCTTATAGGGCAAGTTGTTAACGTTTAGCGCAATCTGGGTTCTTTACGTTTCCCAGAAGAAAAATCATCAGAACCTTTCCTGATAACTTCTGAGTCCATTGCAGTGGAAAGCAGCGATGGAGCGATAGATCTACCACCTAATCTGCCTAGATCTCTTGCAGCCCAGATAGCCCGAAGAGTTCCTTGGACAGCAGATGGAGGCGATTCCGCGATCGAAGTTGCTAGCTCCTCTGCTTTCGATTTGAGCTCAGAGGAAGCTACAACTTCGGTAACAAGACCCATTCGTAAAGCAGTTTCAGCCGAAATTCGTTCAGAGTTACCAGTTAAAGACATTCTCATAACTTCCCCGAAAGGCATTTTGTTCAACATGCTCATAGGTTCGTAAATGGCGGGCATTCCATAGGAGACGTGAGGGTCGAAAAAAGTTGCATGATCAGCAGCAATTAATATGTCGCATTCGCCCAGAAAATAGAAGGCACCACCGCAGGCCATGCCGTTTACCGCACCAATAACTGGCTTCCAGAGGTCATTTGATTTAGGACCCAACCAGTCACCCGGATCGTCGTACATGAAGTTGTTAGAAGTTCCGTAAAAACCTCGTTCTTCGTCAATAGCGGTAAAAGGTTCATCTCTATCGATTCCCACACAGAATGCCTTTTCACCTGAACCTGTGAGAACGATCACATTAATTTGATCATTCGAACGAAGTGATCTCCAAAGAGAACGAAACTCCTCCTGCATCTCAAAAGTAAAAGCGTTGTAAGCCTCAGGTCTGTTAATAGTCACCCAACCGACAGAATCCTTTTCTTCATATATAAGAGTTTTGTATCCAGCCATAAAGGCCTCCAATTTCTGTAAGGCATATCCTTTATAAAGATGCTATGCGACATGAAACGTTTCTAGTAACTCAGAATACTTCATCGTGGGTAACCTTTATGTAAACACTTTAAATGGAGACATCATGAGTAAAGAATTAGATTTCAAGGCTTTTGACTGTGACAACCACTATTACGAAAGCGAAGATGCTTTTACTCGGCATGTTCCTGAAGAAATGCAATCTCGAGTAGTGCAATGGGCGGAAGTAGACGGGAGACGATATCACGTAGTCGGAGGCAAATTGAGCAAAGCTGTGGTTAACCCAACTTGGAATCCAATAGCAAAACCTGGTGCTCTGCACAAATATTTTCGTGGTAATCCAGAAGGGAAGAATCCCCATGAGTACCTAAAAGAACGAGAACCACTTCCAGACGCTTATATCAATAGAGATGCAAGATTGGAAGTTATTGATTCGCAAAACCTTGAGGCCATATGGTTATTTCCGACTTTGGGTGTGCTTTATGAAGAATTGCTTAAAGAAGACACTCAAGCTGTTGTGGCATTAATGAGAGGGTTTAACAGATGGATTGAAGAAGATTGGGGTTTCGACTACAAAGAGAAAATTTTTGCTGCACCTTACATTTCCTTGATGGACTTAGAAGCAGCGGTAGCCGAACTGGAATGGTGTTTAGAAAAAGGCGCTCGGACCATTGTTATGAGACCAGCACCCGTATGGACGGAAAGCGGTCAGCTGTCTCCAGGCGACCCAGTCTTTGACCCCTTCTGGTCAAGGGTTAACGAAGCTGGGATAACCACTGTCATTCACGCGGGAGATAGTGGTTATTCGACGCAAGGCTACGCAGAGGACAGTTTTGGAAGCAATATGACAGGTCGTTACAGGCCATCAATAAAAGCCTTCAGCATAGAAAGAGCGGCACATGACTGGTTAATAACGATGTCGATGGAACGCATGTACACACGGTTCCCAAACCTTCGCATCGCATCAGTGGAGAATGGCGCTGATTACTTAGACATGCTTTTCAGAAAACTCAAGCAACAGGCATTGAAATCACCCGGATGGTTTGATGAAGACCCTATAGAACTTTTTCGTGAACACGTATGGATGAATCCATTTTGGGAAGACGACATATATGAGGTAATCGAATTTATGGGAGCTGATCACGTAATTTTTGGTTCAGACTGGCCACACATAGAAGGTATGCCAACTCCGCTTGACTATCTAGAAGAGGTGGAGGATCTTAATTCCGACGATTTGAAGCTAGTTATGCGAGATAACACAAGACATCTAACAACCCCCCGAACTTCCTAAAGAAAAATCAGAACATGTCTGAATGGGAACCCGAACTCGAAGAACTAAACCTCCGTGAATCTCTGGCAGAAAAAATGGGTGGTAGTGAAAAGGTTGAGCGTCAAAAACAAAGAGGAAAACTAGATATAAGAGAGAGAATTAACCTTTTATTAGACAAAGGCTCTTTTCACGAAATCGGAAAAATTGCCGGCAAGGCCACATATAACGACGACGGCGAGTTGATTGATTTACAGGCTTCTAATTTTATTTTTGGCAGAGGTCGAATAGATGATCGTACTGTTGTGGTGGCAGGAGATGACTTCACAGTTAGAGGAGGAGCTGCAGACGCATCGATAATTACGAAGCAAGTTGCTGCTGAGCAAATGGCCAATGAATTACGCCTACCAATAATCAGGTTGATAGATGGAACTGGAGGAGGAGGCTCAGTCAAGACCCTTGATTCCAAGGAGCATTCAAAAGGTTCAATAAGTACCAACACTTACGGTAGAGGCGCTAGAACCTACGTACCTTTAAATCCCGGATGGGAGCATGTGGTCTCTAATCTTTCCACTGTTCCTACGGTTTCCTTATGTTTAGGACCAGTAGCAGGATTAGGGGCCGCTCGGGCAGTTTCAAGTCATTATTCGGTGATGGTTAAAGATCTTTCTCAACTCTTCGTAGCTGGGCCGCCAGTTGTAAACGCACTAGGTGTAGAAGAGGTGGATAAAGAGAGTTTGGGGGGTAGTCGAATCCAAACTCGAAATGGCTCCATTGATGATGAAGTTGAATCTGAAGAGGCAGCATTTGAAGCTGCGAGAAAGTTTCTTTCCTACCTTCCCTCTTCTGTATTTGAACAAGCGGAGAGACTACCTACGGAGGATTCAAACTTTCGGACTGATTCGAGCTTGAATGACATAATCCCAAGGGACAGACGAAAAGTTTACAAAATGAGGAACATAATAGAGTCGGTTTTTGATGAGTCGTCTTTCTTTGAGATGTCTTCATTTTTTGGACGTTCTACAATTACAGGGCTAGCTCGGCTGGATGGTTGGCCTGTTGCGGTGCTAGCGGGTGATCCATATCACTATGGTGGCGGTTGGACAGCAGATGCAGCTCAAAAAGTTGTTCGTTTCGTTGATCTTGCAGAAACTTTTCAATTACCAGTTGTTCATCTTGTAGATAACCCTGGGTTTGTTATTGGAACAGAGTCTGAGAAACAGGCAACAATAAGGCATGGTGCGCGTGCCCTTGCAGCCGTTTACCAAGCAAGTGTCCCGTGGTGTTCGATTCTGATACGTAAAGCTTTTGGGGTGGCAGGTGCAGCCCATTCTCCTGCTCACAGATTTCAATATCGTTATGCGTGGCCATCAGGTGACTGGGGGTCCCTTCCTGTTGAGGGGGGGATTGAAGCCGCTTATGGAGCGGAGTTAGAAAATTCTGAAAATCCAGACGAGTTACTTGCAGAAATAACGGAAAGGCTTAATAAGGTTCGTTCACCTTTTAGAACAGCGGAAGCATTTTTGGTTGAAGAAATAATCGAACCTGCTAAAACCAGACCTCTTTTATGTGAATTCGCTAATCTTGCAGCACCGCTTCGTGGGGGACCTTCTTCTGGTTTTGGGTACAGACCTTAAAATCTCTTTATGAGCTAGGTGATTTCTAAAACGGCGACGACACTGTCTTGCTGCACCTGATCTCCTTCAGAGACCAAAAGTTCTCGCACTATTCCTGGACTAGAAGATTCAATGGGAATTTCCATTTTCATCGACTCAATTATTAGAATCGTTTCTTCTGCTTTAACGGTCTGACCTACTTTTACTACGACTTTCCAAACAACACCTTGTACAGGTGTTTCAAGCTTTATTTCGTTCACGTCTAGATTTGAGCACCAAGTAGTGTGAAGGACACTATTGGATATCAAATATTTCCTTGTATTAATGTCTTGGTATGTCAGCTTGTCCGACTTTGGAGACAGAGAATCTCATATTAAGACCATTTAAGGATGATGACGTGGACGATTATTTCGGTGTGCTGGACAGTCCGGAGGTGCGACGCTGGCTGCATATCCCGGAGAGCCTGGATCGGAGTGACGCCTGGCAGCAGATGGCCTGGTTCGTGGGTCAGTGGGAGTTGCGAGGCACTGGCCACTGGGCGCTTGAAGAAAAGAAGTCAGGGCAATTTGTCGGACGAGCTGGGTTGCATCGACCTGAACGTCATGACTGGCCCGGTGTAGAGGTGGGTTGGTTACTCCACCCTGACTACTGGGGAAGAGGTTATGCCACTGAGGCAGGAGCAGTAGCAGTACGTTACGGATTCGAAGATCTTCAAGTAGATAAATTATTTAGTTGCATCTTGCCAGAAAACCACCGGTCGCAGGCTGTAGCGAAACGGCTTGGCTTTGAATTTCTAGAAGAGAGGGTTTTGGCATTTTTTCCAAAATTACCTCATGGAATATGGGTATTAAACAGCGGTTGATTTCACTTAGTTTGCAACAATCAACGGATTCCCGTTTGATTTACTTATAACTAATTGGTCACAAGTCGGATCCTTCATGATACTTATGCCGGAAGATCCGTCAATGCGACGTACAAGAGAGGCTTCTGCGACATTATTTTTAGCCCAAGTATCGAAACGGAATAGTTCTCCTGTAGAAATTCGCAAAAGCCAAGGCAGCTTCATCCCATTGCACTCTCTTACCACCACCATGTCACCAGGCTCACCGAACTGGTAGCGATAGCCTGAATGTTCAATTATCGGACCATCTGTGGACACAACAGTTTCTTTTTGCTTTGAAATTGAATTCTCCTCGTTGCCGCTACTTGTAACAAGAAAAATAATTGCTATAACAAGAACAACAATTAATGTTAATTGAAAAACCAATTTCTTAATTGACCAAGTCGGCAGTTCACCAACTAAGGCAGAAGTTTCATCAATCTCGCTTTCTTTTTCTGAAGCGCCGTTCATATCTTTACCCTTAAGTAGCAATATCAATAAGAAAA
>CENY01019375.1_pt1 | contig 37517 bp, 38 predicted proteins | sample 356181 | NCBI WGS metagenome assembly CENY01 (sample SAMEA2619840, study PRJEB7988) | marine metagenome | isolation source: saline water (ENVO:00002010), including
AAGATAATCTGGATGAACCAGAGATCCTGCCTGCTGCACATGGTCACCTAAAACCATCTTTAAGGCTTTGTGCATAAGATGCGTTGCTGTATGATTTTTTCTTGTTCGTTGACGTTTTTCAAAATCCACTCGACATTCAACAGTTGAAATATCCTTACCAATAGTTCCGGTGCAATGATGCACATAGCATTCTCCATCTAATTGTACATCTTGTACGATTAGATCTACTCCGCTACCTTTAATTGTTCCCGTATCACCTATTTGACCGCCAGATTCTGCATAAAATGGTGTTTGGTCTAAAACAACGAGGTATGAGTCATCTGTAGAGGCATATTTAACTATTTCAGCTGATAATGAGATTGCTTCGTATCCCTTAAATTTAGAATCTTCAATATTTTTCAATTCATTCCAAGATACCTCAGAAACATTAGTGTTGAATTTTTCTGCTGATTTCGCTCTTTTTTTCTGCTGATCCATCTCTTTTTTAAAACCATCCTCATCAATGGAAAGACCTTTTTCACGTGCCATAAGCTGGGTTAGATCCAATGGGAATCCAAAAGTATCATAGAGCTTGAATGCATCACTACCGGGAATTGTTTTGCCAGACATATTGCTGATGACTTTATTGAAATGCGATAAACCGCGATCTAGTGTATCATTAAATGAAGTCTCCTCAGCTTTGATAATTTTTTCAATATGGCTTTTTTTATCAGCAATCTCAGGAAAAGTATCTCCCATGATTTTCTCAACAGTCCCAACTAAATTAAAAATAAAAGGTTGATTCATATCTAGCGATCTTCCAAATCGAGCTGCTCTGCGAAGAATTCGCCTTAAAACATACCCTCTCCCGTCATTGCTTGGCAAAGCACCATCTGCAATGGCAAAGGAGAGCATGCGAATGTGATCTGAAATAACCTGAAAAGGCACCGGATCATCATTGAAGGATTTACCTGTAATACTTTCAATTTTGCCAATAATTGGTAAAAACAGATCGGTAGAATAGTTACTTAACTTGCCCTGCATAACTGATACAATTCTCTCAAAACCTGCGCCGGTGTCAACATGCATAGCACTTAAATCTTCAAGCTTTCCATTAGAAAGACGATTGTGCTGAATAAAAACTAAATTCCAAAGTTCCCAGTATTGATCTGAGCTATTAACTTTATCTGGTGATTGAGATTTAATATCGTCACCAATAAAATAATGGATCTCAGAGCAGGGGCCACATGGACCGGTTTCACCCATTTCCCAAAAATTATCTTTTTTATCAAATTTTAATACACGGTCAGGAGAAATATCGGTGACTTTTGGCCAAAGATCGAATGCTTCATTATCTTCGTGATATACGGTAACCCAAAGCCGATTTTTATCTAATCCCCAAACTTCGGTAAATAATTCCCAAGCCCAATTAATTGCTTCAGCTTTATAGTAGTCACCGAAAGACCAATTTCCAAGCATTTCGAAAAATGTATGGTGAAAAGTATCTATCCCAACTTCTTCAAGATCATTATGCTTTCCACTCACTCTGATACATTTTTGACTATTTACCGCTCTAGGAAATTCAGATATTTTCTGATCAAGAAAGATTGATTTAAACTGATTCATTCCAGCGTTTGTAAACAATAAGGTGGGGTCATCAATAGGCACCACGGGTGAACTACGGATAAACTTATGATCTTTATCCTTGAAAAAATCAATAAATGCCTTACGTATTTCTTTGCTATTCATATTTATCAAAATACAAAAGATGTTTCAATAGATGTAATATCAATCATTTCAGCATTGCCATCAATTCGTCCATTCGCATTATAATCGCGAAAAGAACGTCTGAAAATATAATTTAAAACCAATCCTTGTCCCATAGAAATTCCAAGATTATAACCAATAACAGTACTTTCAGTATATTCAAATTTAAATGGATTAGGAACATTTCTTTGCTGATAAAATGCAGAGCCGCTCTGAAGTCGACTAATTGATTTTTTTAACTTTAATGATCCTAGAAATGTCTGATTTTTATCCTCTAAATACCTAACCTCTTTATCTGACCATTGATTTCCAATCATATTGTTATAAGATAAATTTACCTGGAAAATATTGCCAAGATCTAAAGATGCTCCTGAGAAATAACCATTTTGCTTTCCAAATCTTCCTAATCTAGATTCTTTTGTGCGTAAAATAATCTGGCTTGAGCTGTTTTTTGTAAAGCTTATACGTTCAATTTCGTACAAACGATTCCAGTAATTAAATTCAAATTTGCCTTCTGGCATCATTCTGTATTCAAAACTAAAACTCAATGGTCCGAACCTTGAAGAAAGGCCGAATGGAATTACCCCAACCCCTAGCTCTTGTATCTCGCCGGTTCCTGGGTGCACTGTCTCTCCAATCATCTGCGCAGCTTGAGAATAGACAGTAACCGAAAAATTCTCTTTATTTATAACCGGAAAACCCATGTCAATAGCAATAGCCATAATACCATCTGAATCTTTATTCAGGTTTAACGGTTCATCCTTCTTCAAAATATTATCATCAAGAACTATTGGATCACCAGAATAACCTGGAATACGACTATCCAAAGTATCTGTTATTCCATCTCCATCAATATCCCATTCATTGGGATCATAATCAGATAATCCATCTCCATCACTATCAAGCCACCATGATTTATCATTTGGAAAATCATCAACAATATTTGGTCTTCCATCATTATCATTGTCTCGCAATCCAAGATACTGGTTACGATCCGAAACAAAAGAAATACCTATTGGAAGACCCATGAATTTTCTAGAACTAGCTCTTCCTCCAAATAGACCCAAATTTTCTTTTAGGTCATTAGCAAAAGCTTCATATTTAATTGAGGGAGAATTTTTCTCAAAATTTACTCCGATTTTACGATCTTGAGGGTACAGGATTGAATTTGAATACCCATTCACCAGGATACCATATCCAAGATCTACTCTATCCAAGGCGCCTATTCTAGCAAAAAGAGGGTCGCCAGGAAATCCATATCTAATGTAATAGATTTTATCGATTAAGCTATTTTTGATTGCGGAGGGAGAAGAAAAATTCCATTCATCAGAATGAATATTACCTTCAGCGTCAAAATAAATAACTAAATCCAATGCAACAGCCCAATTTCCAAGGGGAATAACCGGGCGCATTGCAACCTGATTCCAAACTTTACCATCAATGGTTACAGAGCCAATTGCGCCCTGATTTTTGATTTGCGCACTTAACATAACCAGGCATAAGCAGGGTTGAATAAAGATGAGAAATATGATCCGAGATTTTCTCATGTTGGTTTAGAAATTACCTTGGATTATAAATGGTGTTCAATGGCTAAATCGCCATTTCAACAATCTCTATTTTCTAACTAAATTTCATCACGATATGACAAAAAATTTAAAACCATCATCTCAGGAAATATTAAAATTTAATAATGAAGATTTTAAAAACTACATCTTCCTACTTCAAGATAATCTTCAGGAAAAATTAAAATCTGGACTGACTATTGATGAAATATTAGATATTGAAGATCCATTTGAGTCTCTTGAGCCTTTTTTACCGGAAGAAGTTTATCCAATAATGGTTCTAGCAATGATAAATAATATAAGAAGCGATACGGTGTTGGATGCGCTGACAGAAGGTTTTAATAATAAAATAAATGACTATAAGAAGAAGAATGCTAAATAGGTTTCCAGTTGCTATTTTATTATTAGGCACATTATTAAATGGACAAGATTCAAATATTAAAAAAATTGAAATCCTTTCAAAGCAAAATGGTATTTCAATAAATATTCATTCTGATTTAAAAATAGAAACTTCACAGATAACGGGCTGGCACAATAAATCTACATCATGGTCATATATTACACTCTATAATACAAAAGGTGATATTTTTTCTTTAAATAATACACCCACAGTAAACTCAATTACCGAATTAGAAATAATTCAATTGGGCGAATCATTACAACTTGGATTGAGATCTAAAAAACCAGTGGAAAATTTTGAATTTTATCATGAAAAAAATGATTCAACAATTATTGCTTCACTTAGATATCCTATTTCTGAAGCCTTAGCTTATATTGAAAAAAGTAATCTTGAAAAAAAAGAGAAACAGGAGAGGTTTAAGTTTAGTGTTGCTAAGAATAAAACGACGCTTTTCTTTATTGCTACAGTAATTATTGTAGGGTTATTAATCAACTAACCATGAAAGAACTTCTACCCTATTATGCAATTTTCTACGTCATAGGCATCCTATTGATGAGTCTATTTATTAGATTTTATTTATACCAAAAACGGAATAAATCACAATCATCCCATAAAAAATGAAAGCATTAATTACTTTTCTGCTAATATGTTTTGTAGCAAGAGCTCAAGACCTTACCCAATCTGCGAATATGGTGATTAATGCTTTTAACAATGATAATATTAAAAATAATCACATAACGCCCTATCTTCTAGAGATAGCACGAAATGGCCACCAGCTTGATTCAAACATTAAGGCAAAGCTCGAAGAGTTGGGTTTTAATTTCAATCAATCATTAGTTTCTCGCGGAGGAGCAAAAAGATCAGAGAGCGTAGGTTTAGATAAATTTTATGATTCAGGAAATTTTCGAATTCACTACACCACTATTGGAAGAAATGCTGTCAGTGGCGCTGATAATAATGCAAATAATATCCCTGACTATATTGAAAATGTTTCCAACATATTAAATTTTGTTGCCCAAAAAATTCGTGATGAAATGGGATTTTTTCTTCCCCCTGGGGATGGACACTACTCAAATGAATATGATAATGGAGGGTCAAATCATTTTGATATCTATGTTCGACAACTATCTTCAAATTATTATGGCTATACTCAATTTGAACAATATGCTCAAGGCAATGGAGATAATGAAAATACTTCTGAAATAATTGAAAAGAATGCAATCACTAGTTATTTAACTATTAGAAATAGCTATGTTAATTTTAATCAAAACTCAGAAATTGAAAATATTCAAGTTACAATAGCGCATGAATATTTTCATTCGGTTCAAATTGGCTATGATGGATGGGAAAAAGTCTGGCTTCTTGAAGCTACTGCAGCCTGGATGGAAGATAAACTGTTTGATGATGTTAACGATATCTATCAATACATGAAAGATTGGTTTAGATATCCATATCGCTCATTAGATGATAGTGGCAATCATCACTATGGCTCATTTATCTTTTTTGAATATATTGAACAACATATGGGAGGAAAAGATTTAATCAGGAATATCTTTGAATTTTCCGTACAAAATGATAGTTATAATAAAGACGGATCGCACCTAGCCATCAATAAAGCTTTAAGCCAAAACGGGTATACGTTCAAGCAAGCGCTAAATGCTATGTCGGTAGCCAACCTGATTATGTCTTCAGAGTCATCAGCTGGTATCTATAGATATCAAGATGCTAGCGAGTATCCAGTTGATGGCCCTACTATATACAAAACAATCAATTTTCAATCAGGGGCTCAAAATTTTGTTGAGTCTACTCGTTTAAATAGATTCGGCTCACAATACATTAAAATTATCTCAAAAGATCCTATTTTAGTTGATTTAAAAAATATTAATGGATCCAATGAGGACTTACAGCTTAACGCCATCTTAAAAAAGAATGATCATTCGTATCTTGTGATATCGAATCAATCCATAAACATAGATCCAACTGATTTGAAATCAATTCATTTATCAATAGTAAGTAAGGACACTTTGAATCCAGATTGGAGCTACGGGCTTACATTCAAAGATGGAAAAAGAGGAACTGACGCAAACCTACCTATTTCATTTAATCTATCAAATCCCTACCCCAATCCATTTAACACTGATATTTCATTATCAATTACGGTACTTGAAGAGATTTCACTAAAAATTGATATTATCAATATATCTGGAAGGAGAGTAAAAACCCTGCATCAAGGTGAGCTTTCTCCCGCTAATTATATATATAGATGGAATGCTAAAGATGAAACGGGGGCTCTTGTTAGTTCAGGAGTATATTTCATTAAAGCAGATGATGGATCGAATCAGGAATGGATACCAATAACTCTTGTAAAATAGTCTATGAAAAATATCCTTTGTAGATCAAGTATGGAATTAAAATATATAAAATAGAATCACGAATAAGGTAATAGATAACAATAGCTAGTATAACATACCAGCCTTTTTTCTGTAATAATAGCTTAAATCCCCCTTCGCGCTTGATTTCCAACCATTCATTGATGAATTTTGGGGTAAACCTGGCCATCAGTCCTTAGGTTTTATCTTGCCAAATTTTAAATTCTCATATTTTTCCCACATAGTCTCACCGGAAGCTTGTTGAAAGCGAAAGGCAAAAGATAATGCATCATCAAAACTATTACCCGCAAACTCTTCGTGGCCATAATACTCATCAATCCAGCCGATAAATTCTTTCATGCCAGACTGGTTTACTTGATCAAATATACCATAAACCATCTCTGCTCTATTATCATAATACCAAGTTGTAATTTTTCCATAGCCCATATCATCAATCATTTTCTGATGGGTATCATATACTTGAGTAAGATAGGAAAACAGGAAAATTTCTTTTGATTCTTCATCGAGCGTTTTCCAATATACCGCAATTGCATTAGGTTGGATTTCTTCCTTTTTTTCTTGCGTAAAACACAAATTCAACGAGAGCGCAATTAATAAAAAATATTTCATATTAATCCTCCTTTTTCTCTTCTTCAAACTCTGATATCATAGCTTTCAATTCATCAAGAGCTTGATCCTCTTTTACTTTGCCTCTTTTTTCCCCTTTATAGTAAAGATGCCCAGCGCCTTTTCCAAAGGCAATTCCAAGATCTGTATGCGTAGCTTCCCCAGGTCCATTGACTGCGCAACCCATCAGCGCTAAAGTCATGGGTGTCTTTACATCTTTTAATTCTTCCTCTACCTCACCAGCAATTTTAAATAGGTCTACCTCAAGCCTACCGCAGGTAGGACATGAGACAATAGTAACACCTTTACTTGCTAATCCTAGGCTTTTTAGGATTTCAAAACCAACGTGGACCTCTTCAACAGGATCATCAGTCAGGCTTACGCGAATTGTATCGCCTATACCGTTTGCCAATAAATTTCCAAGACCAACAGCGGATTTAACTGTCCCCGATTTAGCTGGACCAGCTTCTGTAACACCAAGATGAAGTGGGTAATCGTACTTTTGTGAAAATAGGGAGTAAGCCCCAATCATCAGGTTTACATCTGATGCTTTAAGAGATACTATAATATCTTCAAAGCCGTGCTCTCTGCATATATCGATATGCCTTTGTGCGCTTTCAACCATTGCCTCTGCGGTTGGAAAGCTATATTTTTCTATTAAATCTTTTTCAAGGCTTCCAGCATTTACGCCAATTCGTATAGGCAGATTGGCTCCTTTAACTTTATTTAAAACCTCTTTAACGCGTGCCTTACCTCCAATATTTCCAGGATTAATCCTTATTTTATCTGCTCCTGCATCGACAGCTTCTAAAGCCATTCGATAATCAAAGTGTATATCAGCAACCAAGGGTACATTCATACGTTTTTTTATTTCATAAAGGGCTTTAGCAGCTGCTTTGTCTGGAACAGTGATGCGAATAATATGACAACCAGCCTCTTCCAATCTCTCAACTTCTTTTAACGTACCTGTAATATCGTCAGTTTTAGTAGTGGTCATTGATTGAACGGTTATCGCATGCTCTCCACCTATGATGAGATCGCCAATCTTTACTTCGCGTGTTTTTCTTCGTTTTATCATTTTTTATCTTATAGAAATTACAACAAACTAACCTTTAAATGGTTCATTCAAATATTGCTTTGCAAGACTTATTGCAACAGTATGATTCTTTAATCTTATGCATGCTCTGTAAGCTCGTTTTGCATCTTGACGTTTATTTTGAATATCAAGAATATTGCCTTTTAATAATAATGCGCTAGATAGCATAATATCTAAATCGCTATTATAATTTTCTATACACAATTCTAAAAATTTTAGAGCAGATTTTTCATCACTCTTTAAAAAATGATAATAGCCCCATAGATAATTAACATAGGGTTCATATCTCTTTTGATGGTAAGATCTTTGAATTGAAAGTGTCTCATCTAATAATTTTAAATTTGCGTTTGCCTGATCTAGCATTCCATTTTGCAATAGGCCTAATGTATAATAGATAGTATAATCATAATTTTTTGGATATTTCTCCGCAATAGACCTACTAACAAATAATCCCCTTTTTTCATTTAAATCAAAAAATTGGTAAACAACAGAAAGAATGCTCATAGCCTCCATCCACGCCCATGAGCTCTCATTTGCGGCTATTTCCATCTTTTTAATACCATTAGTACGCGATGGGTCGACCCCTAGCGTTTGAGCGGCAATCTGAACAACAGGATTGCTTAAACCAGAATACCACTCGATCACACCTATCGGCAAGTAAATATCTTTTACGCCTTGAGAGCCTTTATTCGCTCGTTGAATTGTTCTAAACCCCTGATAAGCAGCATAAAATGTTGAAACAAATCTTTTTTGGCCTAGATAAATTCTTGCCCTTAAGGATTGAGCAGTTCCGAGATATAATAAATATTCTGCATTCCCAGGATATTTAGTGAGTAATGAATCATAAATTTGCTCTATTTCATTCAACCTAGTTTCAAATTTACTGTATACGGTATCCGCTGAAAATTGCGATTGGTCAAATTGATACCAAGCTGCAGCCCAAACAGTATGAACAACAGGATGTTCATAAAATTCAACTCTTGCATTAGATAAAATTTCTATACTTTTCTCATATTCATAATTAAAAAAAGCATCTACTCCTTGACGAACAACAGAGTCCCCTCTATGTTGTGAAAAAAGAATTGAACAAATAAATACTAATAGAAAACTATGCTTTAAGCGTTGCATAAACCATAGAATGATTAATTTTAACATTTAAAATATGTTACGACTGATCTTGTAAAGTAAGGAGGATTAGCCAGAGATTTTACCAGATAGCAATAGCCAGCCTCTAGCGTCATTATTGGTAGGGTCAAGCTCCATTGATCTTGACCAAGCTGCTTTAGCAAGAGCTTCCTCTTTCATTTTCCAATAAGTTATACCTAAGCCAAGATATGTTTGCGAGTCAGATGGTTTTAATTCTATAGCTTCCTGATATGCAGCCAATGATTCTTTGTACATACCCTTTTCTCTATAAAAACCTCCCAATGTTCTCATTGATCCAGGTAGCCATGCAGCTGAATTTCGGTTAATATTTATTGCCTTTCGAAATGCACTCTGACCTAAACTTGACTGACCTGACCTATTATATTCAACTGCTAAGATATAATATGCTTGTGGTAATAATAGATTTACTTTCTGATTTTTAGGATCATAATAAAGCAAATCTTCCCATGCAGAGGCAGCCCTTCCCCATTCGCTTGCTTTAAAATACCCAAGACCCTGCTTAAAACGGACATTCTCATTTGCTGGATCGAGCCGTATTGCATCACTATAGGTTAACGCTGCATATAAATGCTTTCCTTGGCTAGAATATAAATCCCCAAGAGCAACATAGGACTCATGATGGGTAGGGTCATTTTTAATTGACTCTTGATAGCTTGATTTAGCATTTTGCGTATCACCCATACCTTCAAATGCTTTACCTTTTAATAAAATAAATGAACCCTGCTTGGGAAACATATCCTGACCACTTTGAGCTAATCTTGCTGCGTATTCATAATTAAATTCATCTAGATTTTTTCTAATCTTGTTAATTTGCTGCGCAGGGCCAGCGGGGTCTTTCTCTGCTGATTTTGCTAAGATTCCATCTGAAAAAGAACGTTGTTCTTTTTTGCCAAAAAAGGTAGCCATGGCTTCAATCGTCGCTCTATGACTTGGCTGAATGTCAAGCGCTTCATCAAACGCATGGCGAGCTTTTGTCATTTGATCGAACCTTGCGTAGTATGCACCCAAATGGTAATGTGCATCAGCATTCAATGGATTTTGAGCGGCTAATTTTAAATAAATCTCTTTTGAATCGTCAAAGCGACCAACAGCTTCATAATTACGAGCAAGATCAACTTGCTTTCTAAAATCATTGGGTTCAGATCTAGCTGCGCTTTCAAGCTCGCTAGTTGAAGGAGTTCTTTGCAATTTAATTGTTTCGATCTTTTTATTTTGCCTATTTTCTAAAATACTTGTTGCGCGTGCGAGGTTGCGCGTGCTCATCTCAAACCCTTCGGCAATATTGTAAATATCATTGGCGTATTTAATTGGACTTATTGTAGGAATATCAGCAACTTTTGGCATTCTAGCTTTGGTAGTTTTGCGCGATGCTGTTGATTTACCTGATTTTTTTACTAAGCTAGTTAGTTGTTTCACTCGTTTTTGGTTTGATGATGAAGGATTCAGTCTCAGTGCTCTTTGGTAATCTTTTAATGCTCCTGCATAATCTTTTTTCTTAGCCTTCGCATTTCCCCTTTTCGCATACTGCGAAGCCTGAGCCACCTGCTTCTTTGATACTTTCTTGCTTGAACCTTTGCTGCCAGCTTGTTTTTTTGCCAAAGATGTTAATTGTTGAACTTTCTTTTTATAGTTTGAACTCGGATTAAGTTGATATGCTTTTTTATAATCTGATAAAGCTCCTCTATAATCTTTCTTTTTTGCTTTCGCATTTCCCCGCTTAGCGTATTTAGAAGCTTGGGCAGGATTCTTCTTTTTTGATTGGGCTACCAGCATGGCAGGCGAAGTAATATTTGGGGTAATCCCTAAAAAGAGCAATGCCAAACATAGGCGGGTTGTCCATATATAAAATAAACGATTCATGGCTTGCTAATTTATGAACAGTTTATTTTAATTTTCTTTAGGTTTTTTACAACAAAGCTCGAGCTTTTCATAGGCCTTTATATCAGCTAATTTATTATTTACGTTATAACCTATAGAGGTTATTCTATTCTCAATGGTGCTTAAATCTACAATGCTTGCATTAAATATCACCTTGCCTGATTTATTTTTCAAATCAACTTGAACTTTCTTTACGCCCCTTAGTTCACGCAAATTTTCTTCTATGCTATATGAACACATTAAGCACTGAATAGAATCTAATTTTAATTCAGCCGTAGTCTTATCGGAGCTACAGCTGATAAAAATAAGACAGAATAAACTGGTGATGGTTTTTTTTATCAAGTGGTACCTTACGAAATTTTATCTAGGCCCTACTTTGGAAACTTTATACTGCAACCAAATGCTTTGGTTTCAGCTAAGTCAATTGACTTAGCTTTTCCTACGGCTTTAATTGCATCCATTAAATAATATTTTTTCACTTTTTTTCTTTTTGCTGGATTATCATCAATCGCACCTCTGTAGACAAGCTTTCCATTTCCATCAAATAAATAAATATGTGGAGTATATTTTGCCCCGAATGCGCTTGCTAGCTTTGCACCCTCATCAAGAGCATATAAAAAATCGTGGCCATACTTTTTAGCAAACTTCTTCATATCCTTCATATCTTCTCCCCGATCCCGCTTGCCTGCGTTAGGGTTCACAGCAATAAAACCTATTTTATTTTTCTGGCTTGCTTTAGCTAGTTCATTATACCTATCCTGCCATTTAATTACCCAAGGGCATGTATTGCATGTAAAATTAACAAGCAATCCATTTTCCATCTTTACGCTATTTAAGCTGACCTGCCTCCCGTTAATATCTTTCATTTTTATATCAGCCATGGGAATGCTTGATCCCAGTGGAAGATCCTCTGCAACTGAAAATGAAAATAATAGTGCTATCATTGAAATAGTTTTTATATAACGCATTCTTTCTCCTTAGTTAGTGCGATAAATTAGTTCAAATCTTTTTTTTGTCAAATCAACTCAATATAATTTTTAATATCCAATTTTAAGCAAATCATCCCACTTCGTTGTATAACAAGGTGAGAGTCTTTCTTGCTTTAACTGCCATCTTCTATTTATGCCCTGTGAGCCAATATGAATTGTACTTCTACCCATTGCCTGATTAATAAAATCAACGGCGCTATTCAAATTCTTTCTCCTGGCTCTTTTTTGATCTATATCAAATATATTGAGTTGAATCCGACTCTGAGGAATGATATCACCAACAATAACCCCTGACTTTTTATACACTAAGCCCTCTTTATAAATAGACTTCATTAAAGTTTCTGCGGCATTGACAATATCGAACGTGTCATTGGTTGGAACATCAAAATTGGTAGACTTGTATCCATAGTAATACTCATCGGAAACGCTAAATGGATTTGTCTTAAGAATAACGCTTACGTATCGCGCACAGCCTTTTTCTAATCTCAATTTTTCTGCACACCTTGCTGCATGAGCAGAAATAGACTCCTTAAGAGGTCGGAATTGCGTTACACTAATCCCAAATGACCTCGAGGTGCATATATTTTTCTTTGATGATGGATTTGTATCAATTGAGATACATGGCTTTCCTTTTAGCTCATGCTGTATTTTTAAACCCACGATTGTCATTTTATTCAAAACCCAATCCTCGTCTAGCATAACAAAGTCATAAGCGCTTTCTACGCCATAGCTATTTAACATTTTAGTATACTTTGACCCTATGCCCCACACTTTTGATACGGGTATTGATTTTAGTATATCTGTGGTTTGCTTTTTACGATTTAATACATAAACGCCTTTTTTGCTATAACGTTTAGCAAGATGATTGGCTACTTTAGCAAGGGTTTTAGTTTTAGCAATACCAATGGAAATAGGGATACCGGTATGCTTAGCTACTGTGTCCCGCATCTTTAGCCCTAGATTAAAACAGTTTTTAATTCCAGAAAAATCCATAAATGCTTCATCGATGCTATAAATTTCAATCTCAGGTGATAGAATATCGAGGAGCGACATGACCCGCTTTGACATATCACCATACAGAGCAAAATTTGTAGAAAATACATTTACATTATTTTCTTCTATGATTCTTCTAGCTTTAAATACCGGTTCACCCATTCTAACACCAAGCGCCTTTGCTTCATTGCTCCGGGCAATAATACAGCCATCATTATTAGATAGCACAACCACCGGCTTATCTTTTAAGGCGGGGTTGAATACACGCTCACAAGAAGCGTAAAAATTATTACAATCGGCGAGTGCAATCATCGGTTATTGTGGATTGTGTGAGTCACAACGCCCCATACTTCAAATTCCACAGAATCGGTAATATTAATATCAGGGTAATCATCGGATAACCCTTCTGCCTTAAGACAAATATTGCCATTATTTATCAAATATCTTTTAACAGTGAACTCGCCATCAACGATAGCTACTATGATATCTTTATTTTTTACTTCTAATGATTTATCAACAACCAATAAATCGTTATCGCTGATCCCAGCTCGCTCCATTGAGTGTCCTTTGGCAATGATAAAAAAAGTTGCTGCAGGATGCTTAACAAGGTATTTATGAAGATTTAAATCAACATCAAGATAGTCATCTGCAGGCGAAGGGAATCCTGCGGATACTCCGCTTTCATATATGTGAAGCTTTTTTAGGTTTTCATCTTCAATCGAATAAAATACTATTTGCTCTTTTTTGGATACTATGGTCATAATTTATAAATTCTTTAAGATTGCTTTAGAAATTTGAATATCCTGGACTGCTACACCCGTTAAATCAGCAATTGTGATTTGCTCTTGCTGTGTTCTGCTCTGAGCAGTGCCCAATATAATTTCACCCAACTCTGTAGTACCGTTTACAGAAAATCCATCTTTTGACGCTTGGTAAATCTCACCACGCTCTTTGCTTTGCAATCTGCTATCTGTAACAACTATGTCCGCCTGAAGCAATACGTCAGAACTTAATTCACGTTTAGATATAGTATCAGATCCCATAGCTGTTATGTGCGTTCCCGGGTTAACTCTATTAATTAAAACTTCTTCGCTGGGCGTGCAGGTAACAATTAGCTGGCAATAATCGATAATATCGCTAATATCAGTTGCTGTTTTAATTTTATATCCATGCTTAATCATTGCTTCTTTATAATTTGATAATGCATCAGAACTTCTTCCCCAAACTATAACATTGTTGCAGTCAATAATATCTCTTAAATATTGCAGTTGCAATCTTGCCTGTACGCCGGTTCCCACTATACCGATATATTCAACATGTTTAGGTGCAAGATATTTTGCAGTAATTGCACCGGCAACTGCTGTACGAATATCTGTTAGATAACATTCGTCTTGTAGCATTGCTACTGGCTGACCTGTTTTTTGATTAAACACTAACATCATGCCATTTCCCGCGGGGAGTCCAGCGGATGTATTTTTATAAAAACCAGAAGCAATTTTAATTACATAAACCTCGTCCCCTTTGATATATCCATACTTTATATGAACATCGCCAGGGGGAGATTGAAAGCTTAGTTCGCCTACAGGCGGAACCACTACTAAATCATTAGAATATGCTTTAAACCCCGATTCAATTTCTTGAATTAAATCCACCTGTGGCAAAATAGACTTGATATGCTCTAAGCTTATGATCTGCATTAAAATACTGATTTCAAGACAGCGCCACTAATATTGCCACCGCACATAACCAGAACGACCGTCTTATCTTTAAACTTATCTTTTTGTTTCATGAATCCTGCAATTGCAGTGCCAGCTGCACCCTCAATAAGCTGGTGATGTTTTTCTACGCCAATTTGAATTCCTTTTGCAATTTCTCCTTCGGAGACTATACTAAAATCATCAATAATCTCTTTACACATCTCGAATGTCATAGAACCAAATTCAACGCCACCAGCTGTCCCATCAGATAAAGTTGGCTCCGATGGTAAATCTAGTTGCTTGCCGGCTTTTAAAGATTCATACATAACGCAAGATTTCTCTGGGGATACTCCATATACCTGGATAGATTCATTCATAGATTTAAGATAGCCACCTACACCTGAAATAAGGCCTCCGCCACCAACCGATATAAATACCGCATCAACACCTTTTAGGTCTTCCCAGATTTCTAATCCCATTGTGCCTTGGCCGCACACAATCGCTTCATCATTATAAGGAGAAATATAGGTAGCTCCTGTAGTTTTTGATATCTCTTGTGCCCTTTCTTCGGCATCAATACAATCATCCCCATAATACTCAACCTCTCCCCCAAGGTTAAGAATATTTTCAACCTTATTCTTATGTACATTTTCTGGCACAACAATCTTGCCCTTTATTTGTAATGTGGACATAGCCAATGAGCAGGCAGCGCCATGATTTCCAGTAGATGCGGTTACCACTCCATTAGATTTTTCTTGATCCGACATTGAAGTCATTTTGCTAATAGCACCTCTAAATTTGAAAGAACCTGTCTTTTGAATATTATCAAGCTTTAGAAATACATTTGCGCTAGCAAGATTGCTTAAATAAGGTGAATGCTCAAGTGGCGTATGGCGTATATGTGGATTAGATCTTTTATAAACCTGTTCTATATTTGATCTAAAGTCGATCATAGCGATTTAAATATAGGCGTTATTCTATCCAATGCATTCTCTAAATCAGATTGCTTTGCACCGTACCCAAATCTGATATAGCGATCCATACCGTACCAGTCGCCCGCTACGAGCATCACGCTCGCTTCTTTTCTTACTTTTTCTATTAAGTCTGAAGAGTTAATAGCCCAATCGTAATGCACAAAAGCCATTGCTCCAGCTTCTGGAGGTATAAATCCAAGGTGATCGCCAAAGCCTGATATCCAGTTCTGGAAAATATCTAAGTTGATTGCAAGAGCTTCTCGAATATAGTTTAATGTTTCCATTCGATTATTGGGGTGCAATACATGGGCAGCAATTATATCACTTAGGCGACCAACAGAAATACTTGTATAGTCATGATTTGCCCAGCACTGCTTAATGTAATCTGGATTTGATAGCGACCAGCCAAGGCGCAGTCCAGGAAGCGCATATGCCTTAGAAAGGCCACAGTTTACTATTGTTTTTCCATACCCAGGTTCCCAAAATGAAGTGCATTCTTCGTGGTTCAATTCTGCCCCACGATATACTTCATCAGATACAATCCATGCATCAACGCTCTCTGCTATAGCTACAATATCTTCAACCATTTGCTTTGGCAGAACGGATCCGGTAGGATTGTTGGGATTACAAATACAGATAAGCTTTGTTTTTTCAGACACAATCGATCTTAATTCATCTAGGTCTGGTTTCCACTGTAAAGATTCATGCAATTGGAATGTTTTTACGTCTGCACCCAATCCACGAGCAAATCCATAGATTTGAAGATAATTTGGCATCATATACACTACTTCATCTCCGGTTTCAATCAAGGTCATGATTGAAACCATATTGGCTTCCGCAGAGCCGTTAAAAGCTTGAACATTGTCAACTGTTGCTCCTTGGTATATTGAAGCGATGGATTGTCGCAAGTCTGGTGATCCCTCAGTAAATCCATAAGTCAATTCAGTATTTTCTATTTTTTCAATAAACTCTGAATCAAATAACATCTTTAAAGTTCTAGGATGAACGCCGCTCTCAGAAAGATTATAATCTACTTTATTTTCCCAGGTAGATTGCTGGCGCTCTAATTGAAATTCTTCAAACTTCATGAATCGATTGCTTTCTTTATAGCATTTTCAAAAAAACTCTTATCTTCAATATTCTCCCAATAGCTAGACACATTACCCTCTTTATCATAGATGATTGTAAACGGCATGGCCCCAGACCATTGTTCGCTGATAGTATTTATAAAATCAAAAATACTACCTTCTCCCTTAAGGAAGGATATCCCATCTATATCATGCTTTTCTAAAAATCGAATCACATCTTTCTTGTTCTCAAGAAAATCAGTGCTAACAAAGTACACTTTTAAATCCTCGCTATATTGGTCCGAAAGTTCAACAATCATTGGTATCTCTTCAATGCAAGGCGCGCAATTAGTGGCCCAATAATTTACCAATACTGACTCTTTTTGATTATGTGTTCGAACCTGCTTGAGAATGTCAGAAGCACTGACAACTTTTAGCTTCACATCTGATTCAGCGCAACTAAAAATGACTGTACAAAAAATAAGTGTTAGCTTTTTCATAGATATATAATGATTAAAATTGATTCTTTTATCTAGAATAAATCTAATTTATTAACTGAGCGATTGAAAAGTATTATTGTAAAATAAATTGGCCTAGATCTGGATCCACATTCCGTTTTCTGGCAAGTTCATAATTATAAACTGCCGTACCCAGTTCAGATAAAAATGGTAAGCCTAGCTGATCATATTGATACTTGTTATCATTTAAGGTCTGGTTTTCGTTAACATAGATCACAGCGGATAAAAAGAATTCAATATTATTTTTGATATCAATTATGTAGGCATTATCTATTAAAAAGCCATAAGCCATACCCACCTTATTATAAATACGAATATGGTCTGGAATTTTCTTCTGTGAATCTCCAAACATAAAAAACTTGCAATAACCATCAGGGTATTTATCATAACTACCATAAAATGGGTGGACGCTCTCTCTGGGCAACTTTGACATCCATTCATATAAAAAGCTGTAATCTTCACTGGTGAGATATAAGCGATTATTGACATTGACATGCTTTGGAAAGATTACCTGCCTTAAAAATGCTTGCTGCTCTAGTAAATTAAAGAAGTTTTTTCCAGAAAAGTCCATTGGCGAATTTATTTCTTCCTCATCTAAAATATAAGATTTGCCAATCAAATTATCAGTTGAGTTTACAGCGAGCGGTAATTTAGAGTATCGCATAGGTTGATCAAGCAATCTTGTATTATTAATATAAAAACTAAATGAGTTAGTATATTTATTTTGTTCTGGAGTCAGCCGAATCGATAAACGATGGCGCATTCTAGTATCTGGATAGCCAAGATCCCACATGCGTTGATTAAAATGATCTTGACCTAGAAATTCATATAAACGATTGAACGCATCATTATCTGAAACAACAAATATTTTTTTAATAAACTGTCCAATTGTAGCATTGCCGCTCTGTGCGGTTGAATCATAGCTAACTGAAGACATCCATTCTTGATCTGCTTTTATTGTGAGCTTACTATCTTTTGTGATACTCAAAGATTCATAGCGTCTCAACTTATCTAATGCTAAAACAGCCGCTGGGAATTTTACCGTACTCGCTGGATAAAAATACTTTTTAGGCTTTACGTTGAATGCGTGAGTAGTGAACTGGGGTACTTGCGTTGAATCGCGATCTATTTGGGTATAAACTATTTGCATAGCATGTTGATCTGGGTTGTTAATAATGGATGAAAATCTACTATCCATTGAACGCATTATATTCTTCAAAACATTGGAATTAGAAGTGCTGGAGCAGCTTACTAAAATGAATACCGATATAGATAGATTTTTTACCATAACTGAATCAATATCAATCTAATAGCTATCAGAGTAAGGGTTGTTTTGAACAAAGTCTGAAAAAGAGCCTCTGGCAATATTCCCAGCATTCGCTTACCAAGCTTTGTCCCAAAGTATACGGCGAACACCAATGGTAATAACACATTCCAATCCTCAATATAGCTTACTTCAAATAAAACGACAAAGATAGGTATTTTACCTAGATGACCTGCTGCTTGGCATGCAGCTTTGGTTGCAATTACATTCTCTTTTTTTAATTCATTATTAATAAATAATGGCGCAATTAGTGGTCCCATTGCACCAATAAACACTGTAGCAAGTCCCGCTATAACGCCCATCCATTTAAATACCTCTTGAGATATCTTATTCTTCTTTTTTCTTAAAAAAAGAAACCATATTATATATAGACCAATGACCGGCTTTAAAAAGTCAATTTTTAAATCAGCCGCTGAGACAACATCATAATAATTAATAATTCCATAAATAATTATCGCAGAAAGAAAAAGACCTGGAATTAAACCCAATAAAAACCTTTTGATAATAGGCATGGTAATATGGTGCCTATAAACGGTTGTTCTTGTTACATTACTAACAAGCTGTATAATGCCATGATACGCAACAACAAGATAACCGCTGGGCATTAATAGCGCCATAATACCAAGCAATGTTATACCACCACCCATTCCAATGATTGCTGAAAGCATAGAGGTTAAGAAAGCAGCTATAATGAGTATTATTGATTCCATGAATTGATTAATTATTTAGTAATTTTAGTTTTATAATTTCTAAATAAATATCTATTAATAAGTAATATAAAATGTTTTTAAGACGTCCTGAATTATTTCATGGTCAATCAATAAAAAGGCCTTTCTTTGAAGGCTGGTACCATAAGATGTCCTGCGCAAATGGCGATACAATTGTTACAATACCTGGTATTTATAGGAGCGGAATTGATGATAATGAAACAGCGTTTTTAATGTTCTACCAAGGATCTAGTGGGCAAGTTGATTATATCCCCTATAATGTTAATGATTTTCAATGTGACCGTAAATCTTACGCCTTACAGCTAGGCAAAAATTTCTTTTCATTGAATGAAATTAGTTTAAACTTTCAAAATGAACGGATAAAAGTAGATGGTAAAATCACAGCGCAAAATCTCAAACCTTGGCCTGTAACTTTATTTGAGCATGGATGCATGGGTTGGTATGGCTACGTCCCAACGATGGAGTGCTTTCATGGTATACTTAGCATGGATCATGACCTAAGTGGAGCTCTAACCATCAATGATAATAAAATAGATTTTGATAAAGGTCATGGCTATATTGAAAAAGATTGGGGCAAAAATTTTCCAAAAGATTGGGTATGGGCTCAATCAAACAATTTTGAGGATTCTAAAATAAGTGTTTCTGTATCGCTTGCAACTATCCCCTGGAGAAAATATGAATTTTCAGGTTTTATAATTGGAATTCAGCACGGTGATCAGCTTTATCGATTTACAACATACAATTTTTCAAAGATCGCAAAAATTGAATTAAAAAATAATACGCTAGAGTGGAACCTGAAGAGAGGTAATCTTGATTTAGAGCTTAAAATCAGACCAGGCAAACGAAGCGGTTTACTCTACGCCCCTGATAAAATTGATATGATTGCAAAAGTTGAAGAATTTCTTGATGGTCACATTTCTCTTACCTTAAATCAGGGCGATGTCACAATTATTAATCAATCTTCTGATAGCGCTGCAGTGGAAATAGTTGGCAGAACAGATCGGTTAATCAAAAACGCAGTTTAAGTTAGGCTTGGGCTCTAGTAAAAACAGGTTCGAAATCTTGCGATAAATCAGAGTTGTAGCTATATCCGCCTAGGTCAAACTGCTTGATATCATCAACATTGTTTATTTGATTTTGGATGATATATCTCGCCATCATTCCTCTAGCCTTTTTAGCAAAAAACGATACAATCCGTGGTTTACCGTTTTTAATCTCTTTGAACGCAGGGGTTACAACTTGGGATTTTAATGAACCATTATCAATCGATTTAAAATATTCAACTGACGCGCAATTAATAATAAACTTTGAGCTATGTGTAGATAGTTCGTCTTGTAAATATTTGGTAAGTGTATTCCCCCAAAAATCATAAAGATTTTCTCCAGAATTATTCTCTAGCTTAGTTCCCATCTCTAACCTGTAAGGCATAATTAGATCTAGGGGCTTTAGTAATCCATAAAGTCCTGAAAGGATTCGAGTATGATCTTGTGCGAAAGCTAGTTCTTTTTTATTTAATGATTCAGCATCTAGTCCAGTATATGTATCCCCCTTAAATGTGAAAAAAGCTTGTCTAGAATTATTCGCAGTAAAAGGTAGCTGCCAATTTTGATATCTCTCCCAATTCAAGATTGAAAGCTTTTCGCTAATACTCATCAGATCTTGCAAGTGAGAAGGCTCAAAGTTCTTTAGCTGATTTGCAAGTTCAGTTGTTTTTTTAAGATGATCTGATTGGGAATAGCTAAACTCAGCCGCAGAGCACTCTTCCGATAATTTTTTTGCTGGCGATATTACTGTTATCATATAAAACCTATTATTATATTTATTAAAATGAAGTAAAAGTTAAATAATTATATTGCAATAAATTAAATCCATCTTCTAACAGTTTTTCTATAATTTCTATAATTTTTACCAAATAGATTTTGTAAGGCCTTTTCTTCTGGTATTATCTGAAAAAAATTCATGTAAAAAATAAAAAGTATTGAAATAATCAAACCACCAATGATATTTAAAATTATAGCTGTTCCTAAAAGAAATAATAACATTCCTAAATACATAGGATTTCGCGAAAAACGAAAGACTCCACTAGTTACCAAATAGGTTGATTTTTTAAGATTCAAAGGATTAATAGTCGTTTTGTTATCAATAAATGATTTGATTGAAATAATCAAAAGTAAAAAACCTATAGTAATAACAAAAATGCCTAATTGAAGTTTGTAAGAAAATACAAATGAAGGAAAAATGCTTTTAGAAAGAAAAATGATTAAGACGCAGAGCATTGCAATCAAGGGTGGTGGTATTCTTTTTTTCATCCTAAAATATTGATTTAGTTGAAATAAAAATAGGAATAATTATTTTTTAAAGATTGAATCATTGATTCCGCGATTTACTTTGTATTTATTATATGTAACAGAAATCTCCCCTCTTACCATATCACTAACAGGATCAATAGATTGTTGATTGCCTATTATGGTTCCAATATCTTTTTTTAGCCATTTTGAAATACGAGCATCTTTAACAAAATACTCTACAGTAGATCTGATTGGTAAAAAATAGCTTCCATCTACAAAATCATAAATATTATTTATTTCCATAATTTTGATTGTATCAATTTTGGTAATAACCCTAGTTATCACCCATTGCGAGGTGTCTATCACAACATCAACTGTTGGCTTAAACGTTAATTTTGCATAGTCATTTGGCATCTTAATCGCTAGGCTATCTACAATAAGATTACCGCGAAGCATAACACTGCCATAACCTAGACTATCTGCGGTATGATTAATTGTAACATCTGTTAAGTTATTGAAGTTTTCGCTAGGAGGTGTAAACATTCCCGTTCTAGGTAGAAGGCCGAAGCCTTTGCTTTTTATTTGAACTTGGTTTGGTTGCTTAAAAAATACGGTATATTTTTTCTTGGGCATACGAAATGCAGGAATATTAATTGAAATAACCATATTTACCTGGTAATCATTAATCATTCTAAATCTTTGCTCAGTTTTATTTATAATTTCTGTAGCGTTCTTATTTTCCTCACATAAGGCAAAAGAAGAAATAATAAAAAATATTTGAAGAATTTTTTTCATGATAAAATTTCTTTATTTGTAAAGTTATAAAAAGAAATAGTGACAAAAATTAACGACCATAGTAAACATACAATTGACGCGTCTTGAATTAAATCCCATGGAATAGGATCATGAAATGCAGCTAAAAATAAATCAATATAGCCTGTAAATAGATATGGATTAACAGACTCAAAAATTTCAAGAGGTATAAATGAAATTGCTGAGCCAATAAATACCGCGCTTATTGTTATTATTATTGGCGTAACACTATTTCTTGAAAATGTCGAAAGCATAAAACATAAGTTAGATATAGCTAGCATCACTCCAGTTGAAATTATAAATGCCAAAAAGAATCTCCATAAAATGTCACCATCAGAAAGAAATAAGAGCCCTTTGTGAAAAACAGCGAGGTCTCCTATCCCAAGAAAAGCGCAACTTACCCCAAGCGTGTAAAACACAAAGAAAAACATCATAATTATTGTATAAAGTATTACCACTATAAGTTTAGAAAATAGAATTTTAGTTCTTGATACTGGTCGCGACAAATACATTCTAAATGTACCCTTAGCGTATTCACCAGAAACTATTTCAGAAGCAACGATTGTAGCAAGAAAAGGCATTTGTCCTGCTAAAATCGCAATAATCAAATAGCTAGCTAGGTATCCATTTGTTAAGGATCCAAAAACAACAAATGAATCGGTTAACTGTCCATAGATTTGCTTTTCAAGGTAATCCGCGCCATTTCCAATTGCTAAAATAATTAAAGGCACCAAAAAGAATAACAAGATGAAACTTATATAGGTTCTCTTTTTATGTAGAGCTTTAATTGCCTCATTAATTAAAGTTGACTTAAACATAATAATACTCAATTAAATCGGACTCAGTATGAATAGATTGTATACATTTAAGTTTTTTCAGAGTTTTATTATTAAGCAGTGAAAGGTTTCTTGAATTCTGTGATACTATAATTGAATTGCTTTGCTTTGAAAGTATTGATACTCCTTTAATTTTCTTAATTATTTCAAGCGCTTCATTTAAATCTGAAATTTCAATTCGAAAATAATTTTTAGTTTTTATCTCATTTCGAATATTTTTATTGATGATCAGCTTACCATTCTTCAGTATCGCAACATCAGAGCATAGCCTGTCTACTTCATTTAAAGAATGTGTAGATATACAAATTGTTTTACCCTCGTGGTTCAATCTATAGATAATGTCAGCCATTTGATTGATTCCAATTGGGTCAAGACCATTATTTGGCTCATCCAAAATTAATATCTTTGGGTCGTGCAATAAAGCCTGCGCAATGCCCAGGCGCTGCTTCATTCCATAAGAATAATTGGAAACATGATCATATTGACGATCAAGCAGATCCACAATATCCAGCACTTCATTTATTCGAGAAAAAGGTGTATTGGTTAAGCGGCAAAAAATCTGCAAATTTTTCTTTGCACTTAGGTATTCATAAAAGGAAGGGTCTTCAACAATAAAACCAAAATTTTTAAGATAGTCAGTATCAATACGTATTGATCTATTTTTGTATAAAATATTGCCATTCCAAGATGTAATTAGGCCAGCCAAAATTTTTATTAATGTTGACTTTCCACTCCCATTTGGACCTAAAATTGCAAAGATAGAATTTTCAGGAATCGTAAATTGAATTTCATTTAGCGCATCTAATTCTCCATATTTTTTGGAGACATTTTCAAAATTTAAAATATTTGGCATATAATTTTATTGAAGATCCATGATTTCCATTATACCTGTACCTTCATAAAAAGTCCCATCATTAAACTTTAAAATAAAGTTACTTGAAAATCGAGTATAGTAAGGATCAATACCACTAGCTTTAAAACTAAGATTGATCATTGGTTTAAATATATTTAGCGGTAGCGGGAGATTCATTCTTTTAAAAATTTCAATATTATCTATAATATTTTCACCAGAAATTTTGACTGAAACATTATTATCAGATACAATAGAAAATTTTGAGAATTGGGGTTCATTTTTTTTAGGATAATAATTTTTAATCAAATCGCTTTTCATGGTTAACAGCTGTCTGTTACCAAATTTATTCACTACTCTCTGATCTTTACTTGCTACAAACAAGATTGGAATATCAAACCCACCCCTATTTTCAACAGCATTTAATTCCGCTAAAATAACCGTATAGGGACCAGCTTTCCCTCTAAACCATGTCCAGCCGCTGAAAAGTTTCTGAAGAGGAGTATTGCCCCAGTTGTGATCATGGTAACCTGTTCCTTTAATTTCTTTTTTTACCCCATCAATCGTAACAGTGCCTTCTACCTCACCATTAGGGACAGCTGCCAGCCAAGCAAAATATTCATCACCAGCATTAATAATACCATCTTGAGGTCTATATGGGTCAATTAATGAATATAAATTGAGATCAAATCCATAATTATCAAAATCACTTGGGTCTAGTGTTATATTGTAGTTTTTTAAATTACCAGTAAAGGAGTTATCATTCATTAGAACTAGGCAACTGTCTTTTGAAAAAGAAACATCATTTTTGTTAAAATATTTTAAACGGAAAAAATTTTCATTTTCAGGTGATGTATAATTAAATCCAATGAAATATTGGTCTTTGAGAAAATGTACCTTGTAAAAATAAGCTACGATTAAACTGCCATCATCCAGCTCAGCATCAAAATACCACCATTCAAATTCATTTTTCTTGCCATCAGTTCTTGTTCCATCTTCCCAATTTTCAACAGTTTTATTAAGGCGATCTGATTGATTTATTTCGTCAAATAAAGCTTGATCATGCGACCCTAGATAAACCTTGGAGCAGGATTGAAATATCATAAATAATATGATAAAAAATGTTTTAATTAAATTTCTAAAAGAAAAAAATGGCTTCAAAGTTCCCATCTATGATTGGAATCTTTCATTTGAATTGAATTGACTGGATTGATTAAGTAAAGAATTAAAAAATTGATTTAAAATCTCAGCCCTTTTATTCTCTGAATTAATTGAAATTAATTCTAATTCAAATTTTGGAGATAATTCAATCATCTCAAGAAGCTCAAAAGTAGTATTTTTTGCTAAATGGCGATTAATATTTTCTTTTAAGCCTAGTATAATTAATAGCTTGAGATACTTTTCTTTTAATGGATCAAATATTTCACTTGGAAGCGGTTTGATTTCAGGCAAAATACTTATATCGCCGATTGTAATATCATCAATAACTTCTTGATCTTTTAATTTAAATATTTTCTTACCTTGAGTGATTATATCCATCCTGCCATCATGGTATTTATTTAGCAACTTTGTAACCGTTACAGTGCAGCCCACATCTGCAAAGCCATTATTATCCTGATAAACAACGCCAAACTCACTATTTTGATCAATGCATTCATTTATAAGTTTTTTGTAGCGCTCTTCAAAAATATGAAGTGGTACAAATTTTGAAGGGAAGGCTACAATTCCCAGTGGAAATAATTTAAGCTTCATCATTTTGAAAAAATTAACATATGCTGTCTTGGGAGTTCTTGAATATTTGAGTGAAGCTTTAAATTAACCTGACGCATCTCTTTAACTACTTGCTCAACACTCATTTTATGCAAAGGCTTAATTGGAACAGTGGGATCTTCCTTGCGATATTCTATCAATGCAACCTTACCCGTTTGATTGAGAGAAGATTTTATATCGTTCATGATTTCTAATGGATTTTCAAGCTCATGGTAAACATCCACAAGAATTACAAGATCTAGGCTATTTTTTGGTAGTCCAGTCCGATCAGTAAAACCTAGAATAAACTTAACATTATTAATATTTTTATTTCGCATTTGCTTTGCATTTAAATCAAGCATTTCTTGTTGGATATCAACAGCGTATACAATACTGCATTTTCTTGCCAATTTTGATGTAAAATAACCTGTGCCGGCACCAAAATCAGCTATAATCATATCTTTCTTAAGGTCTAATAAATCTACAGCTAAATTTGGACTCTCCTCATTAGCTCGGCTACTTCTTTCAAGCCAGGAAGCCCCTAAATGTCCCATTACCTTACTTATTTCCCTTCCCTGGTAAATTTTTCCTATACCATCGCGCGAAGGGCTTTTGTAGGTATATGATTGCGCTAGACCTAGGCTAGCATGGATCATAACGGAAAACAATAAAACAGCTGTCTTTAATGATTTAGTCATTTGGTCTCAAATTAAAGATATCTGAAAAAAGGATTCTTGCATGAGTTTAATAATGCTGAATTTATTTTGTAATTGTTACGATTGAGCCATCAATCGTTGATGAATATTGTAGTAATGGTGCATTTGTAGGCCCAGAAATAGCCGATCCATCAATATTAAATTTGGCACCGTGGTTTGGGCAGGTTGCTACGCCATTCGAAAATGCATTAATCGAGGTGCCTGCATGGCTACAGCTTCTGCTAAATACTAGTAAATCATCTAAACTCTCTCTATACATTACTAATCCAGCTCTGTCAAAATCTGATGACATAGTTACAATAGAGCCACCCACTGTCTTCAAAGGGGAAAGCTGCTGATCATTCAGGTCAAATTGAATTGAGTTCACATCACCTGGATTAGGACTATTATCTTTTGAATCATTTTCACTGCTAAGATCTGAGCATGATTGCAGCGATGTTAAAGCAATCGGCATAGAACAGGCGACTGAGGCACTGCAAAATTGCTTTATAAACTTTCTTCGTTTCATTTAAAAAACCTTTTTTATTAAATATTTATGTAATAATTTACATCTAATATAACGCTCATAACGCTCTTTTTAAAGGAAAATTTATGCAAAATAATTTTTTGTTTATTTTTAGTTTCTTGACATTATACGCATGTGAACCCCCATTACAAAGTATCAATTTACAAGAAATGTCTCAAGAAGAAATCATGCTTGAGGATTTTAGTGAAAACGATTTGCTTTCATGGAACATTGTAGATGATACTGTTATGGGTGGACGATCTAGGGGCAGTTTTAAAATCAATAATAATGTAGGTGAGTTTAAAGGATATTTATCTTTAGCAAATAATGGGGGATTTTCATCTGTTCGCGCCTATTACCCCTACGATCTAATAGGCATATCATCTATTACTTTACGAATAAAAGGCGATGGTAGAAAATATAACTTTAGAGTACGAACCAATAAAAATAGTTGGGTTTCCTACTCACACTCCTTTTCAACCGAGTCCAATACATGGCAGGAAATTACCCTAAATATTCAAGACTTCTTCCCCACTTACCGCGGTTACAATGTTCAAAATGTTCAGCGATTATCTGAATTACTCATACGCGAGATTGGAATAATGATTTCTGATAAAAATGAGGGAAATTTTGCTTTAATGATTGATTGGATTATGGTTAATTAAATTGTAGTTCAAAAACAATTTATTATAAATTTTTCAACTCATTTAAAAGCGCATCAATTTCATTTGTCGAATTATAAATATGAGTGGAAATCCGAATAGCATTATGTCCATCTCTTTGATGCTCGTCAATGTGAAATTTTATTCTTTTTTCAAATAAATCAACAGAGGTAATGGCATCCAGTTTCTTCTTTTCGAAAATAGTAGATCCTGGTGCTGATAAGTTTGGCGATTTACCGCTAAGCAATGTAACGCCATTAATCTTCTTCAAGCCTTCTTTTAAATAATCCGATAGATATCTACAACGTCCTTCTATATTTTTCATTCCAATTTTATTAATAAAATTGAGTGCGCTATTTATTCCTGCCCTAACTGGTAAATCTTTTGTGCCAGGTGGATTAAATAAACCATGAATATCTGATGCATCTGGATCAAAAGGGGAATCAAAATAATCCTTTGAATTTTCCCTTACGCACAAAAAACCTGTTCCAGAAGGAGCTAAAACCCATTTATGCAAACTGGCGGAATAGGCATCACATTCCAAATCCTTAATATCTATTGGAAATTGCCCTACCGCTTGCGCGCCATCTACAAGCGTTGCAATTCCTTTTTTTCTTGCCATGCGTGAAATCTTTTTTACAGGATATTTATGACCCCCTCTAGTAACATGACAAAATGAAATGGCCTTTGTTTTTGAAGTAATAGCACTTGAAAGCCTATTAACTACATCTCTCTCGCTAATTAATGGACTAGGTATAAACACTGTTTTTATTTTAATATTATTTTTTGCTTTTCTGTGTATCCATGGTTTAAGCGCTGCTGGGTGTTCCTGCGTTGAAACAATCACTTCATCTCCTTCTTTAAGAATTAGACCTGTAGTTTGTAAATGAAGTGCCTCTGAAGCGTTTCTAGTTAAAATCATCTCTTTGCTTTTTGCGCCAAACATCTTTGCCAAAGCTGGAATTACATTATTTTTTATCGTTCCTTGCAGGTGATGTTTTCCGTGTAGAGGGTCTTTAGAGATTGCCTTGTATCCTTTGTTTACGCTATCCACAACTTCAAGTGGCGGCATTCCAAGACTAGCATTATTCATATATGTTACACCATCATCAAGAATAAAGTGCGATCTTATAGCAGACCAATCATCATCATTCGAACTTTTTGGCATAGTAAAAGGTTTGACTTGATCAAGAATCGATTTTCCATAAATTGCCGTAAGTCCGCTTGCTAAACTAGTAATGCTAGTTTGAACAAAAGATCTGCGGGTTAATTTATATTTTGACATAGCTGCTATGCTTTAGTTTCTTGGAAACGACTTTATCCACTCTATTTTCCAATGCAGAACAACTTCTCCATCCAGTTTATCATAATTATCACTAATCATACCGCTAGGTGCGTCATACTCCATCTCTAATTGATTCTTATTCGTGATTTTTGCAAGAGAAGAAATCTTTGTTTGGGTACCCTTAATATCGCAATTAAAGGAATAAGTATTTTTATTTTCTGTGGGCTTAAAAAAGGCATTGAAATAATTATCCTTACCATTCGCATTCAATACATTATATCTTTTTGAATCCTTATCTTTTATAATAATCCACGTCGCTCGATTCGGCTCTCTAATCCGCTGTAACAACAGTCTATCCTTGTATAAGCTGCCTACAGCATATTCATACCAAATACCCTCAAGTAAATCAACATTGTTTTTATTTCTTTTAAAATACTTTTCGTAGTTCTGTTCTGCGGCCGACTTTTGAACAATATCTCTATCTGATGTCTTGAGAGAGCAAGCAGATAAACACAGAAACAGAATTATTAAAGTTTTGTACATTATATTTATAGTCTATAGACATAGCTCATCTTAATAAATAAACCATCCGACTGTCGCTGCATCGATTGAAATCTATATCGCTCTGGCTCACTCAACTCAGAACCATAACCTATAAAAACCAAGGTTCCTGGAGTGGGTCTGTATGAAAAAAGGAAGTCTGCTTGAATGTTGTTACTTTCATTTTTTTCTGCTCGAATGTAGGTACCATCAGAATTTTTAAAATAAATCGGTAGGCCATCACGAGAAGTATCAAATAAACTGTCTCGGTACGATGAGTTATATTGACCAACGAATCTTAGAAAAAGACTTTTTGTCAACTGGTATTCAACCTTTAGTCTTGGTACGGTACCGCTGGATACCAATGTTTCATCAGTTGGGCGTTTATTTTTTTGTTGATTGAGTCTAAAATTTACTCGAAGCTGATCGGATGGATTCCAATACAACTTCATTTCAATCAGCTCAATCATGCCAGGCGCCCATTCCTGATAATTTGGATCTTTGCCATAGCCATACTTTATGCTACCAGAGAATGAATCAAGCTGAGGTAATTGTAAAGTAGTCATAAACCCTAAATTTATTATTGCATCTCTATCAACGAAAGGTTTGTACTCCTCACCATCTTTATAGAAATGGTTTTGATAAGATTTTTCAGAAAAACCAAAAGACTCATACCAGATGAAAGTGCTTAATCCCCAACCTCCTCTGAAATTAAACGAAAACGTTGGATAACTTCTCCAATCAAGGGGCTGTTCTCCATTAATAAATGGATCGTAACTCCAATTGTAGGTATGCCTGTACCCCATAGTAAATTTTTCCACTGCATTTCCTTTAGAACCATAAAATGTTCTACGGGTACCAGCTGCTATGCTAACATAATCACCAATGCTTATGAAGCCCAGCGCAGGATTAAACTCGCTATGAAAAGCTGTTGAAGTAAATGAGTGCGACCAGTCCCTGTTGGAAGAATTTGCAGATAAGTTCCACATTGGGGCTGGTTTCCCTGCATTGTCTGCATTATTTGTTACGCTAAATCCTCCTTGACCTTGAAAAGAATATTTATTCTTTAGAATAATTTTTCCATCAATAGCAAAAACACGATTTGAATAATCATTATACGTTTTATCGGTATAAACAATTCCTGCATGGTTTTGATCTAAAAAATCGCGCTTCAATCTAAGGGCATTAACCGCAGCAACATCCATCTTGCTGATTGATGGGCCAAAATTATCCGCTGCAGAAATCACACCAATTGAATTTTTATCGCCAATTTTACCAGTGATTTTTGAAGATGCTACAGGGTTCACAATCTTTCTTGTATAAATTAACCTAGTAGGAGTAGAAAAGAATTCAATACCATCTAAGAAGAAAGGTCGCTTTTCTGGAAAATATAAGGCTCTTCTAGGTTCGTAGCTTATTTGAGCCACATCTGCTTCAATTTGAGAAAAATCAGGATTTAATGAAGCATTTAGAACGGTATTATTTGATAACCCGTATCGTATATTCACACCCAAGGGATCTTGAGTTTGTGAACTGAAATCATTATCCTCCTGCATTCTACTCATTGCTCCGCGCAGTTCGGGATTGATATCAAAAAGGCGATTAGATTTTAAATTTTTAATATTAGATAGTTTTCCGTTCTGAGCTAAGAAGGAGGCTTCGCCTAGTTTAAGAGGTATAAGTGAAGTCCAATAACGAGAATGCTGCACTTTTCTCAAAACATTAAAACCCCATTTTTGAGTACTACTGTTATTAAAACGTAAACTTTTTAGTGGAATTTTAATTTCAATTTCAAATCCCTTTTCAGTGATCCTACCTTTTGAATCATAGACATAGTCCGGATTTTTATCAATAGTATAAGGCTTTGATGCTTTTCTATCGGGAACATTATCTGTAATAGTTCCATCGTACTGCTGACCAATTGGATTGACTGCAAAAGCATAAGCTGTTCTTTGATCGTTATAAGTATCTAATACAAAAAGGAAATAATCATCACTGTTTAGCTTGTCTCGGTCAGCTAGGGTTGACCTAACTTCATTCTTATTAGCATAAGCCACAACTCCAAAATATATAGCATCAGTACTATACCAAATATATACTTCGGCATCATCCTCTGCTTTCGCACCATCAACAGGTAGATAGTTAGTGAATCCGCTGACCATTTTAGCATTTTTCCAGGCTTCTTCATCTAAGTATCCATCAATAGAAATACTACTATCGTCAAGTTGAGCTAGCTCAATATCATAATTTTTATTAGGATCGCTTTGCATACTTGCGCTTACATCAAATAAGCATAACAATAAAAGGAAATAGCAAAGTGGATTTTTTTTATGGGTATTTAATCCTCTAATTATTTCAGACATAATTAAATATGCTTCCTGATTACTGAAAGGGTCATTTCTATATCCTCCAATGAATTATAAAGATGAGGTGAAAACCTTATCGAGTCTTTCCGGCTAGATACAAACACCTTAGCAGATTTTAATGCTTTAATTAATCGTTCGGAATTAATTTTTTCAAAATTAGCAGTAATGATTGATGATCTATCATTTTGGTTTAATGGTGATTTAATACTCGCACCAAGCTTTTGCAAGCCTTTAATCAAATGATCAGATAAAAATAAGTTATGGTTATAAATTTTTTCAATACCAATTCCATTTAAGTAATTAATTGATTGTGTCAATCCAATAGCGCACCCAAAAGCAGTGGTGCTAAACTCAAATTTCGAAGCATCATTTTTATAGCGGATTCTAGTGGCATCCAAATCCCACATATTATCGTGGCTTCGAAACCCGACTAATCCTGGTTCTAGCTGATTTGCAAGATTATGTCTAATATACATAAATGCAGATCCAAAAGGCCCACATAGCCATTTATAGGCGCCAGCAACCAAAACATCAATTGAGTTTTTTTTCACATCTATAGGTATTGCACCCGCTGATTGGGTTGCATCTACCACCAAAATTGCATCATTTTGATGCGCAATTTCAGCAAGCTGGTTTAAATCGTAAGTTTGTCCATTTCTATACTCAGTATGGGATATGCAAACTATTTTGGTGTTTTTATCGATCAGATCATTGATTGAGTCAATTGAGGTGTAGTTATTGATTTCTTTTGCAAGCCGTATTTCAGCGCCAGTATTATTAGCGATGCGTACCCATGGGTAGACTGTGCTAGGAAAAGCTGAGCTAGTACTTACTATATTTTGCTCATTTTTGGGACTTACAGACCACGCCAGCGAGCTAAGTAATTCAGTTGCGCTTGAACCTGCTGATATTTCTGTCGGTTCGGCATTAATGAGTTTCGCAGCGGATAGATGTAAATCCTTAAAAACATTCTCCTCTACTTCTTCTGTAAAATTATTACTTCCGTTTTTGGATACATCATTAAACCAATCATGAATCTTTTTTTCTGCACCACTAAACATCAGAGACACATTGGCGGCGTTTAAATAACTAAAATTTGCTGCGGATGGAAAATCTTGAGGTTTTGTTATGGATTTCATTTAATCCAGCTAAAATAGCCGTATATATTCATTATAGTGATTATAAATGACATTACAGCAGTAGAATAAGCTTTTTTAGTTATTGAATACATGCCAACCATTATATTCCCAGCAATCCATATTAACCAAGAAATACTAAGTTCATTCGCATTTAAATAATATCCAAATACCACAAGCGCTGCACCTGCCCAGCCAATAATTTTCCATACTTTTGAATTAATTGACATAAATATTAATTATAATCATTTTGAATGCGTTTTTGATACATTTTTACAGATTTTCTATCAAGTTTTTCATTAATTATCAATGCGAATAGGCTTTTTATCTTTAGATCTGGGTTTAAACCGTCTCCCATTCTTCTCAATTGTACATAATACCAAGATATGATGCAGAGTGCATTCAATGCCTTGATTATTGTAAAAGAGCTATTGATAGAAAACCATTTTTTGCCAATTGATAAGTTATCTTCAAAACTAGGCAAAGACGTGATTTTGCGCAACAAAAGTTTTTTTACTGCTAGAGGGTCTGAGCAAAGCGGTCTCGCAACACCAACCATATGACAAATACTAGATAAGGCAGAATTCATTCCTCTTATGGTACGAAAACCTCCAGTAACCATCAATGGCGTGGAGCAAACCGATGATATATTTTCAGCATAAGATAAAAAATAGGCTTCTCTAGCAACTGTACTGCGCGTGAGGTGCAAATTCTTTTTCGGGTCTATGCTTAACTCATCATATCCTAAAAATTTTGCCTGCTCATAAGTTCCTCCTGAGATTTCTAATAGATCTATTTTTTCTTCGTTAAGAATTTTTGCTACAGCAGTAGATTCAGTATCAGTAAATCCACCTTTTTGAAAATCGGCTGAATTAAGTTTAACTGATATAGGATAATCACTTCCAAGTTCTTTGCGGCATCTACGTATAATCTCAATGAGGAGACGTGATCTATTTTCAATTGAACCGCCCCACTCATCATTTCTTTGATTAATATTTGGTGATAAAAATTGAGATAACAAATACCCGTGCGCTGAATGTAATTGAACCCCTGTAAAACCTACTTCTTGAGCAATTTTGGCAGCAAAAACGAATTGGTCAATAGTATTAATTATGTCTTGATTGTTCATTTCAATTGGTACCCCGTATCTCCTTCCGGGGATCTTTAGCTGGACCGATGACGGCGCCATTGGTGTTTTATTTATTTCCATTGGTGTTTGCCTACCGGCATGACTTAACTGTATCCAAAAATGAGCTTGATTTCGTGTCCCTATTTCTGTCCATTTCTTTAGAGTTTCTAATTGGTCTTTATAATTCCTTTGATCTAAAATAATATTTCCAGCGCCTTCAAGATTAAATCTATCAACCATTACATTTCCTGAAATTAGTAAACCGCACTCACCTTCCGACCATCTTTGGTAAAGATTAAGATGTTTTTGATTTACAAAATTATTTGAATCTGCAATTCTTTCAGTCATGGCTGATTTTCCGATTCTATTTTTTATCTCTGCGCCACAGGGAAGTTTCAAACTAGATTGTATTAAGTTCATATACAGTTAAGATCAATTCTTTTTTAAAAAATAAATCAATGCCAAGCTAATCATAAATGGCATAACCCGCTCAAGCCAATCTCCTGGGGTATTGGGTAATAAAAAAAATATAACCGCCAAAACAAAACCTAGCATAATTGAAGTTAGTAAGTGGATTGCGCTAATCTTCCATTTCATTATTTTAGAAATGACTGCTGGCCCAAAGGATGATCCCATTGCGGTCCAAGCAAATAATACCCTACTAAATATTTTTTCAGGTATTAGAACTGCAATTAAAGCTGAGGCTAATATCACAATGCCGGTAATTATCCTTGACAGCTTTAATGTATTTTGCTTGATACCAAGGTCGATGCTGATTGATGATGAACAAACTAATATTTGACTATCCGCTGTTGACATAATTGCTGAAACCACTGCGGCAAGCAATATTCCCTGAATTGCTGGGTGAAAGATCTCATTGGACAATCTAAAAAAGATATTCTCATTATTATTTAAATCTTCAATCATAAAATGACCTGCAATGCCCAATAGCCACATTCCAGTAAATACAACACAAAACCAAATCATTGCATATTTCCTAGATTTTACCAAAGTATCTTGATCTTTGACGGATATAAATCGTGAAAGCAAATGCGGTTGTCCAAAATATCCTAAACCTATTCCTAGATGTCCAATAATTAATCCTAATGCGGTCATCCCGATATTCCCTGCTGAAAAGCTACTAAATTCATTCGTGGCAAAAGCAAAACCTCTGACAAGTTCTGAAATGCCTCCAAGTTTAACAATAGCAACAATAGGCATTACTATAGCAGTGATAGCCATAAGAATCCCTTGAATCGTATCAGTAATACTCACAGCAAGATATCCACCCATATAAGTATAGAGGTAGATAACTATCGCACTGATCATAATGCTTTCAATAATACTAATTCCAAAAGTATCGTTTAGGGCATTTCCAGCTCCTTGAAATTGTGAAGCAATATAAAAAGTGAACGAAAAGATTATAATAAAGGATGATGTAAATAGAATGTATTTTTTATCTCTACCATTGTAATCATTTGAAATTAACTGAGGAATCGTAATCAGATTATTTTCACGCGTTATTTTTAAAATAGCTGGTGCAACTTTAAGCCATGACATAAACATACCAGTCACTACCCCTATTACTAACCATAAAGTTGATAGGCCTTGTGAAAATGCAATTCCACTCACCCCTAGCAAGGTCCAAGCAGACGAATTGCTTGCGGCATAGCTTATAGAAGTAATTATAGGGCCTAGTCTTCTGCCACCTACAAAATAATCTTCAATTGTTATATTTTTTTTGCGCGTGGACCATCCAATAAAAATTAATAATAATTTATATAGGATTAAAGTAGCTATGATTATGGTTGATCTTTCCAAGGCTCTTCTTGGTTTATATTTTATTTAAGAATGGTAATTTTCTAATCATTAGTAAAGTATATGTATTAAATTTTTGCGTTTTAATAAAATTAATTTATCAATGATAAGAATAACTTATACGTATCTTTCTTTTTCAATATATAATATTTTTGAAAAAATAATTCTGAAGCAATGAATCGATCTCAAAAAGCAAAGAAAATTGGCAATATCCTAGATGAGCTATACCCTAAAACTCCAATTCCACTTGAACACTCTAGTGCCTACACCTTGCTTGTTGCGGTAATGCTTTCTGCTCAAACCACAGATAAAAAAGTGAATCAAGTTACCCCTGCCCTATTCAATAAAGCAGATACTCCTGAAAAAATGGTCGACCTTGATGTAGATATCATTAAAAGCTTAATTCAGGAAATTGGATTAGCGCCAACAAAAGCAAAAAATCTAAAAAAAATGGCACAACAAATTATTGATGCAGGTGGATTGAGAGCTGATTGGGTATTTCTTGAAAGCTTGGCCGGGGTTGGCCATAAAACTGCAAGCGTTGTGATGTCGCAATGGTATGAGATTCCAGCATTTCCTGTAGATACCCATATCCATCGCCTCGCTAAAAGATGGGGGCTATCCAAGGCAAAGAATGTTGAAATGACGGAAAGGGATTTAAAAAAATTATGGCATGATTCACTATGGAATAAACGCCATCTTCAATTAATATTTTTTGGTCGCGAACATTGCCCTGCTAGAAATCATGATCCAGAAGAATGCGTAATTTGCTCATGGGCTGGATTAAAAAAATATTTTAAGAATAAATAGTCTTATTATTTTAAAATATCTTTATAAAGAAGAAATATAAAAGAGCAATAATTGATAAAATCAATATATATGGAATCGTTTTAATAATAGCAAAATTACGAAGTATCGCATTGGTGCTATTTACTTTTGGGAATGAAACATTGCCTGGCCTGTCAACATTGAGAAACTTGCATAGCGGTCCCCAGCCTTCATGCACAGAATAGAGCAATAACCTATCAGAAGGTATTGTTTTTTTAAGATCCTCGATATGCTTATTATAAATAATCTGAACTGATTTTCTATCGGAAAAATTATCTTTAAATAATCCACTCCAAATTAAGTTATCTTGCATTGATATTAATCTTTTAAGAGGGAGAATTAATTTTTGAAACCAATCCGGCAACATTGTTGGAACGGTATAAACAGTATTCTTGGTGCTTTTGTACCACGCGTCAAAATCCCTCATAGTTAAAATAAATTTTGCATCAGGATACTTTCTAGATAATTCTTTGTAAAAGAGGCATACTGGATAATCAACTCCTGAATTAAAATTATTAAACAATTGACCCCATTCGGGTTTATTGCCAATTGAAATATTATGCCATTTTTTAATGTGTGATGGGCGTATTACTATTTCAGTCATATGATAGCAAGGACCAAATCCTAGTTTTTCCAATGCAATTTTCAGCGACATTGTCCCTGTCCGCCCAAATCCCGTACCAAATACTTTCATTTATTATTTATTTTGTTTTCACTAACAGGATGTTTGAATAAAACAATTCCAAATAGTATTGCAAAAATTGAATAAATAATTGCGATTAACCAAATTACGTATGAGAGACTTGGATTAGCTAAAACTCCTTTAATTAAGGCAAGTACAGCAATGAAAAAATGTGTCCA
>CENY01055672.1_pt1 | contig 37411 bp, 35 predicted proteins | sample 356181 | NCBI WGS metagenome assembly CENY01 (sample SAMEA2619840, study PRJEB7988) | marine metagenome | isolation source: saline water (ENVO:00002010), including
GGATAAGTTTTGCAGCTGTATTGCACTGTATGTCTGTTCAGCCAATTCTAAATAACAGTCAAATAAATTCTCCATATGAAAATCAATCAGTTTTAGAATTTGACCAAACTCCTCATCCTATTAGAGATGAATTGACTGATAGGTTTATACTAAAGAATAGTTCTGTAGAAGTTCCTCAAAAACCTGGTTTGGGCATAGAAATTAACGAAGAAGTTTTAGATAAATATCTTAAAGGAGAAATCATAAATGTCTAGTAGTAATATTCCAGATATCGATCCTATTATAGTTGCACCAACAAATTTACCTGTTAAAGATGATGATTCATTGGATTATGATGCATTAGCAAGAAATATTGAAAAATTTTGTGATACTGCTCTTTCTGGATTCGTTGTTGGAAGTTACGGTGGAGAAGAATTTCATATAAGTGAGCAAGAGAAAGTTATGGCAATGAAAACTGTATCAGAGGCTCATAGCGGAAGAAAATTTGTTATTGCTGGAATTGATGCTCTTTCTCCAACAGAAGCTATTAGAATGTCTGAACTTTATGCAAAAAATGGTGCTGATATGGTTAGAGTTAGAATTCCACCATCTGCACCTCAACATTACCATAAAAAACCTAATCAGGAATCAATACAAGATTATTTTGAAAAAATCTCAAAAAATAGCCCTTTGCCTATAATTCCAATACATCAACCAAAAGCACCTGGAGGGGTAGATATTTCTCCCCAGGAGTTATCCGATATAACTTCTATGGATAATATGTTTGCCTATATACACTCCTTGAATTTTAGGTATGAGACTAGAATGCCTGCTTTTATAAACCCAAAAGTTAAGTTCTGGTCTTGTAACGGTGCTCTACTTCTAGCATCTGGAATGCTGGGAGCTGTTGGTGCATGTTTACTTTTTGGCAACTGGGGCCCTCATATCGCTAGAGATATAATAGATTTATGTATGAATAAACGATTTGAAGAAGCACAAAAACTCCAACAAAAAATTAATTGGATTGATTATTTGGGTATATCTTGGGGAGTTGGGGTGCAAAAGGCAGGACTAAACTTACTTGGTTATGAAGGAACAGTACCAAGAAAACCTAATTTGCCATTAAACTTAGACCAAATTGAAGAGATAAAAGATGCTCTTATTTTTGCTGGAATATTGAACTCTGATGGATCTCCAGCACCACAAATTTAATAAAGGACAATAATATGACAACAAATATTTCTAAAAATTCTAGTCCAAGCGACTTAAAAATTACAGACATGAGAATTGCTGTAGTAGGTAAGGGTGGATGGAGGTGGCCAATAATTAAGATTTTTACTAATCAAGATATAATTGGTTTGGGCGAGGTACGTGACGGAGCTTCTGCCAGGTATGCACTAATGCTCAAAAGTAGACTTATTGGGGAAAATCCATGTGATATTGATAAATTATTCCAAAAAGTCAAACAATTTGGAGGTCATGGTAGGCTTGGAGGAGGTGTGTGTGGAGTAGAGATGGCCCTTTGTGATCTTGCCGGTAAAGCGTACGGTGTTCCAGCTTATATGCTTGCCGGAGGCAAATATCGAGATAAAGTCAAAGTGTATGCTGACACCCCTCTAAAAAAAGATCCTAAGGAAATGGGAGAAGCATTGAAAGGTAGGATGGAGAGAGGATTTGAATTTTTGAAAATGGATATAGGTTTGTGGATTGCTTCAGAATTTGAAAATGGAGTAATTAATAAGAAAGAAATCAAAGAATCTGCATCCATTATGCACCCTTTTACTGGCATCCAAGTTACTGATTATGGGATTTCTAAAATGAAAGACTATGTTTCAGCTGTTCGTGATGTAATTGGATATGAAATTCCTTTAGCATCAGACCATTTTGGTCATATGGGTGTAGAAAATGCAATAAGAATTGGTAAAGCCCTAGATGAATTTTCATTAGCTTGGTATGAAGATATGATACCTTGGCAATTTGTTGACCAATGGAAAATGCTAAAAAATAGAGTTGATACTCCTGTATGCACAGGAGAAGATATATATTTGAAATCAGGTTTTGAGCCTCTTGTTGAAGAAAGAGCAATTTCGGTTGCCCATCCTGATCTAGCGACATCAGGTGGAATTATTGAAACCAAACGAATTGCAGATTATTGTAGAGATGCTGGTATTGGAGTAGCCTTGCATCAAGCAGGCTCTCCTGTAGTTGCAATGGCCAACGTTCATTGCGCAGCTGCGATTGATAATTTTATTGCTTTAGAAATGCATTCTGTAGACAATCCATGGTGGGACGATTTAGTTAGCATTGTTGGGTCAAATGATAAAAAAATTATTAAAAATGGTTATGTAGATGTACCGGTTGGCCCTGGCTTAGGTATTGAGCTGAATGAAGAAGTTATAGAAGAATATTTGGCTGATCCAAGATCAGATAAACGAGGAAGGTATTTCTCAATATATCCTAAAGGCTTGTTTGAAAATACCGACGAATGGAATGAAATTGATTCACATGATAGAACTTGGAGTTAATATTTATTTTTTATAATATCTGTAGTTTCTGATACCTGGGACTTTAATCCAGATTGCTATTACTATAAATATTGATAGCGCACCTCCTACTATCATTGTTCCGCTAGCACCTATAATTACGGCTAAAAATGCTACTTCCATTTGGCCAATATTATTAGCACTTTGAGCTGCAAAAGAGTGAGCACTTGACGCCCTTCCTATCAATCTGTCAGGTGTGGTTAATTGAACAATTGTTTGACGCATAGTCATTCCAACAGAATCAGTTGCTCCTAGAATTGCTACAATGATTAGGCCTAACCAAAAAATAGGATTTAATCCAAATAAGATTAAACCTATCGCGTATGCCATAGTAGAATAAAGTACTATTTTCCCTTTTGCCTTTATTTTTTCTGTAACAAGTACTACTAATGATCCAAGTACCCCTCCAAGGGCGTTTGCTGAAGCTAGTAGACCGGTTCCCTCTGCTCCCATACCATAAAGTCCTTGAGAGAATAAAGGAAAAAGCATTCTGTAGAAACTCAAAATTGTTACTCCAACATCTAAAAGATATAATCCAGGAAGTATTGGATGTTTGAAAACATAAACAGCTCCTTCTTTTAGTGCTGCAAATTGAGATATATTTTTTGTACTTTGATCTGGTTTTCCATCTGCCATAATTAGTGCTGGGCTAACCATACTAATTAATCCAAAAATTGTGCCAACTAAAAATGTTACAGATACACCAAACTGGACATAAAATAGCATAAATATTAGAGGAGATACTATCTGCCCAATTTGAAATGAGGCAGTTTGAATTGTAATTCCTTTGGTCATGTTTTGTTTTTTTATCACTCTTGGTAATAATGCTGGTCTAGCTGAATTGCCTAGCATATTAACAATTGCAGTAAGACCCGTAGTAACAAAGATCATCCATGGTGCTAGAGTATTGGTAAAAGCAACAATAGTTAAAAAAAGAAGGGCAACAAAGGAAAATCCTTGGGTAAATATCATAAGTTTTTTCCTGTCAAAAATATCCGCTAAGAGTCCGCCATATATAATTAATGGCATAGTCCCAAGCTGAATAACTCCTAATAATCCAAGTGATGCTGCAGATCCAGTTTCTTCAAATAGCCATTGAGTGCTTGCGAGTAATCTTAGTTGCATTGCTACAAGCATGCTAATTCCGGACAGCCACAGAAAAAAATAATCTTTACCTAAGATTTTCAGATCAGATATAAAATTATTAATTATTTGAAAAATACTAGTACTCTTTATTATGATAGACTTGAAAAATATTATAACTTGAATTTACATTTAGTTTGTTATAACTTCAAGTGAAAATACTAAAATTTAAGGTGAAAAGATGTATCAAGAATTAAGAGGTAAATCAGTAATTGTTACCGGAGGTGCCTTGGGTATTGGAGCAGCAACTGCAAAAGCATTCGCTAAAGCGGGATCTTTAATAACTATTTTTGATCTCAATAAAAATGCCGGTACGGATACTGTAAAGTCGATAACTGAAGAAGGTGGAGAAGCTCAACTTTTTCATGGAGATGCTAGTAAATCTGATGATTGTCTTGGTGCGGTTAGTATGGCAATAAGTAAATATAAATCTCTTTCGATTCTATTTAACAATGTTGCAATACAGCCACCTGACTCTTATCTTGATGCGGTAGACTTACCAGAGGAAATGTGGGATCAAATAATAAATGTAAATCTAAAAAGTAGATATTTGATGGCAAAATTTTCAATTCCTCACATGAAAAAATTAGGTAAAGGTGTAATAATTTCTGTAGCTAGTGTTCAAGGATTACAATCAATGCCTCTTGTGCCGGCTTATGCTGCATCTAAGGGTGGTGATCTATCACTTATGAGGCAAATGTCTTTGGATTTTGCAAAAGATAACATTCGTTTTGCATCGATAAATCCTGGAACGATAGAAACCCCTATGGTTTTTAATGCTCTTGAAGGGACAGGAGAAAATATTGAAGAGGGATTAATAAATTCTGCTCAAGCTCATCCTTTGGGAAGAAATGGTAAACCTGAAGAAATAGCAAAAATGGCACTTTTTCTATCAAGTGATAATGCTCAATTTATTACAGGATCTCATTTTAATGTAGATGGTGGTATGATGGCTAAGGGCGCATGGGCTAGTTCTGTTGGCGCATCAGGGTCAAATTAAATTTGTCTAAATATATGCTATGGAGTTATCAGGGTAGACTTTGTCGCCCCTATGCCATGAATTCTTGTAAGGGTATTTATTGAAAAAATCATCATTAATATCAATTCCCAGTCCAGGACCTTCAGGTATTTTGTAAAATCCTTCAATGACATTAGGTACATTAGTAACAGATTCAATCTCATTTTCTTTGTAGGTCCTAGTTTCTTGTATTAAGAAATTAGAAGTAGCCGTATCAAAGTGTAAGTTTGCCGTAGTTGCCAATGGACCCATAGGATTGTGAGGTGCTACGGTAAGATCGTGGGCTTCAGCCATAAATGCAATTTTTCGCATTTCTGTAATACCACCTACAATACATAATTCAGGTTGTAAAATGTCAACAGCATTCTCTCTAACCAGGTCCCATAATTCAAATTTTGTATACAAGCACTCGCCTGTAGCAAGTTTACATTTCATTTTTTCCCTTAATTTCCCCATTTCAAATCTATTTTCCATTCTAATTGGTTCTTCAACAAACCAAGGATTAAACTCCATTAACACATCTGATAATTCTAGAACTCTTATAGGCTCAAAAATTGCTGCATGGGCATCAAATCCTACCTCTATACTGTCTCCTATTGCATTTCTTACAGCTAAAAATCTTTCCCTTGCATCTTTTAGAGCTTGATTCCATGTCATATCTCTCCAATTAGGGTTAAATGGGCTTGTTTTTAACGCAGTATAACCTAAGTCAACATATTTTTTTGCATCATCAGCAAGTTCATTTGGAGTCGATCCATGAATATCATAATATGCTCTTATTTTGTCTCTGTATTTCCCTCCAAGTAATTCATATATTGGCACATTTAAGTATTTTCCTTTTATATCCCATAAACTTTGATCAATTCCAGATAGAGCTGATAAACCAGATGATCCTATAGGAAATCTTGCCCCTTGATAACATAAAGCCCAATTTCTTTCTATCTCAAAAGCATTTTGTCCAATTAGTTGTTCAGCGAAATACTCAACCCATGCAGGCGCTGCTTTATCAGGTCCTACATGATAAATCTCCCCAACACCATAAAGTCCAGATTCTGTATGGGTTCTAACATAAACAAGATTTCCATTGTTTTTATGTGTAGATAAGAGACATTCTATTTTAGTTATTTTCATTTTTATTAACCTTGTAACTGATAATTTATAGAAACCCAGGAGATCCATCCAGATAATCCTTAAAACCTCTATCCCAATTCATTGGAGGGTTTTTTGATATTTCTTTATGGTTTAGACTCATTCCTAGGCCAGGTTCTTTTGGAAGATTGAAAAAACCGTTTACAGGATACCAATCTTCATTGATAAATTTAGATTTTTCTTTTTTGTTATCACCATGCCATTCCAGAATGGCAAAATTATTAATTGAAGCAGCATGATGAATGCTAGCTGCTGTACTTATAAGTCCCAATGGGTTATGAGGTGCTACCGTAACGTAGTGAGCTTCAGCAATTGCAGCGATTTTTTTTGCCTCTAAAAGACCTCCACAACATAGTAGATCTGGCTGAATAATATCAACTGCATTTGAGTCCATAAGTTCAGTAAATCTATGAATACCATACAAATTTTCTCCAGTAGCTAGAGCAACTCTAATATTTTTTCTAATTTCGTAGCTTGAATTTACAAAATCTGCTCTCGCTGGCTCCTCAACAAACATAAGATTGTAGTCTGACAAAGTGTTTGAAAGTTCAATAGACTTAGAAGGTTCAGGTATCGATGTGTGAAAATCAACTGCAAGATCGACTTCATCCCCAACAATACTCCTAATGACACTCAGTCTATTATCAGCCTCTTTTACTGCATCTAGCCAGTTAATAGTTCTCCAGTATGATGGAAGGGGGCTAGTCTTGAAAGCCGAGTACCCTTCTTCAATTAAGGATAAAGCATTGTTCCCTAGCTCTTCAGGGGAATCTCCATATATAGCATGGTAAACTCTAACTTTATTTCTTGTAGCTCCCCCAAGTAGTGAATATATAGGTTGATTAGAATTTTTACCTATTATGTCCCATAATGCTATATCTATTCCTGATAGGGCAGACCAACCAACTTGCCCAAGAGGGAATCTAAGGTTATTTTTAGCTCTTTTTAGAAGCCATTCTATTCTTGTAGGATCTTCTCCAATAAACCAAGATCTTATTTCTTCTACAAATGAGATAACAGATTTATCAGGTCCTATAGAGTAACATTCACCAGTACCAACAATTCCATCCTTAGTTGTAATCTCTATGAATATATTGTTTCTTGTGCCATCTGATGCATGAAAAATATCAATGCTTTTAATAATCATAATAAAAAAATTTAGCACTTATAGATGAGTTTGTCACTAAATAAAATGCTATATTTTATTATGTTTTGATTTATCAGAAACCTTCAATATGAATTGAGTATGAATATTACAAAGCATTACAGTCTAAATATAACACTAAAATTGATAGTTTGGTAAGAATAATAAATAATTTAAATAGTTGTTATATGGAGGGAAATGTAATGTATTATTGTCAATATTTTAGATTACTTTTTATTGGAATTAAACTAATTTATTAATTAGTAAAAAAATTATAAACAAAATGATAAAAAAGAGAGTATTTAATAAAATATTATAATAAAAAGATTAAATATAAACAATATACAATATAAACATCTTGATTTTATCTAATTAATTGGATAGTATTAAGATTAAATAAGATTAAAGTAAGATAATATGCCAAAAGTTAATACCTATTTATATCCTGAGTACTCTTTGCAGGGCTCTCTTGATATTATTAGAAATATATATGATAATTTTGCAGGAGAGGTTTCTAGGGCTGGTTTAGCGTCTATAATGTCCATGTCTGAGCGTGGAGGAGCATTTACTGATAGATTGGCTTCATTTAAGATATGGAATTTATTAGAGGGTAAGAGCAAACTTAAGATTACATCTTACGGTATAAATATTATTAACTCTTATTCACCGGATCTACTAATTAAGGATATTGTACTTGGTGTTCCATTGTTTAATGAAATTGCAACCAGGGTCGATAGGCTAGGGGGGCACTATACAAAAGAACAAATAAAAATTATTATTTGTGATATTACTGGTTCCTCAATTGATGATCATGATAAAAAATTAAACCATATTTATACTATTTTTCATCAGATATCTAGATACGTTTGTTCAAAAAATAATCTTGAAAATTCAAATCATTCCAAAACAGATGCAAAAAAATTAAAAATTCAATTTGATGATTTTGTTATTGAATCTGAATTAAATATTTCTAATATTGATACAGCTTTGGTTTCTTTGTGGAGTAAAAGATCAGAGTTAGAAATTAATTCTAGTAAATCTCAACCTTCACCATTAGAAATTCTTATTAGAAATAAGTAGAAATTATGGCTTTAAAACAATAGAAGTAGTATTTTCTTTTTTGTATAGTTGGTATGCATTTATAGCATCTTGTATTGGAATTACGTGAGAAACTAGTGCTGTTATTTCTATAGACTTTATCATTAGTCTCTTGACCAATAATTCTACTTTTTTTGTTGTAGGGTGTTTATCTATAAAAATTGTATCTTCTTCAATTTTATATCGGTTCAGAAACAGTGAGGCTGATTGTTCCTCAATAAATATAATTTTCTTAAAATTATTTTCACTGATTATTTTGAAAAGATCTTCTTGATCTTCAATTAATCCAACTATAAATGCATCGAAAATTGGAATTTTTGAAGAATAAACTTTGTCTACTAAATTTTCAAATATTTTTTTTTTGAAAATATTTTTTTCTTTGACACAAATATTGTAATTCTTTTTCATTGATAAAGAATGTATTGCTCCTATTGTGCTATTGTAAAAACCGTTAGTAATAAATGTTTTGATATTTGGGTTAGATTGTAAAAAATTTTCAATAGAATAATATCCATATGAATAATCTCCTCCAAGTAATACTGCTCTTTCCTCTATTGCTGGGCTGATCTTAATCAGGTTTTTGTCAGCATAGGGGATTTTTACATATTCTGCATGCCCTCCAGGTAGTTTAGGGGTTCCAAAAAAAAGTTCTTTTCTATCTTCTAGTTTTGAATTGTTAATTACTAAATCATTTATGTCAAATTTATTAACATTTGATCCTATTTCAACAATATTTCCAGCAAACTCTGAACCTGGGATGCAATTATTAGATTTTCTATAGTGGGCAAAAAATCTATCTCTTTCTGATATAGTACTACTAGTTACCATAATTATTGCTTCATGTGATTCACATATTTCAGGTCGTTCATTGCTTGCTATATATACTCTGTTTTTATCAATATGTAGGCTTAGCATTTTATATATTCTCTTTAATTTTTTTTGCCAATTTTTTGGAAAATCCTTTCAGTAATGCTATTTCAGAATCTGGGGTCTGTCTAATATTGTTTACTGAACCAAAATGTTTCAACAAAAATTTCCTTTTTGCTGCTCCAATACCATCTATAGAATCAAGTATAGATTTATTTGAGTTATTACTTCTCAAATTTCTATGAAAATTGATTGCAAATCTATGAGATTCATCTCTAATTCTCTGTAATAAGAATAGGGGTTTTGATTTTCGATCAATTATTAATGGATTATCCTGATGCGGAATAAAAATTTCTTCTTCTCTTTTTGCGAGAGATATAATAGGAATATCCGCTAGTCCAAGTTGTAGTAAAGCATGAAATGACTTCGATAATTGGCCTTTTCCTCCGTCAATTATAATTAGGTCTGGTTTTTGTGAAAAACTTGACTCTTTATTTTTTTTATCTACCAAGTAGTTACATCTTCTTTTTACAACTTCATACATTGATGCAAAATCATCATTGTTATCGTGAGATTTAATCTTAAATTTTCTATAATGTGATTTTTTTGGTTTTCCATTCTCAAAAACTACCATGCTACCCACTGTGTTAGTACCTTGTATATGAGAAATATCAAAGCACTCAATTCTCTTTGGTGGAGAGATTAGGTTTAAGTCCTCTTGTAGTTCAGAAAGTGTTCTTTTTTCTTCACTTGTTTTAGCATTATGCTTTATTTTATATTGATTATATCCTTCTTGAGCATTTCTTTTTACCAAGTTTAGTATCTTGAGCTTTTTTCCTATGGTAGGTTTTATAATTTTTACATTATATTTTTCGTTGTTAATCTCATTTAGCCAAACTTCTAGTTTGGTTTTTTTTTGTAGTTTTTCAGGAATTATGATTTCTTTTGGTATATGAGATGATTGATAATAAAACTGTTCAATAAATTTAGAAATTATAGTCTCTGTACTTTCTTCTTGTGTTTGTAGCATCATAAAATTTTCACGTCCAAGAAGGTTCCCGTTTCGAATAAAAAAAACTTCTATCCATGATTCCTTCTCATTTTCAGAAATATTTATTACATCTGTATTCTTGAAACCAACTCCCATTACCTGTTGTTTTTCATAGATATTTTCTATAGCCTTTATGCGGTCTCTAATCAAAGCAGCTTTTTCGTATTTCATATTTTCAGACGCACTTTTCATTTCATTTTTTAATTCTGACATTACTTTTTGAGTATTACCTGAAAGAAATAAAGATGCTTCATCAATAACTGTTTTATATTCTTTTTGACTCGCATACCCAGTACAAGGGGCAATACATCTTTTTATATGAAACTCTAAACAAGGACGAGAATCTTTTCCTGTGATTTTTTTTGTACATGTTCTATAGGGGAAAAGTTTATTAAGTAAATTTAGTGTTTTTCTTACACTATATGCTGAAGCAAAAGGCCCAAAGTATTTAGCATTTTTATCAGATGCTTTTCTTGAAACATATATTTTAGGAAACGGATCATTAAAGTCAACTTTTATATATGGATAATTTTTATCATCCTTAAGTCGAACATTGTATTTAGGCTTATGTTTCTTTATAAGTGAATTTTCTAAAAGAATAGCTTCTTGATCTGTATCGGTAGTGATAAACTCAAAATCTTGAATTTTATTCACAAGTTCTAAAGTTTTAGAAGAAAAATTTTTATTTGATCTGAAATATGAACTAATCCTATCTCTTAAGGAATTTGACTTACCTATGTAAATTATTTGTTTGAGTTCATCTAAAAAAATATATATACCCGGGCTTTTGGGTAGTATAGATATTCTTGATTCAAATGTAGATTTATCTTTGATCAAATGATAAAAGAAATTATTATGAGTGAGATTGCAACAAGTGATGTTAATATTCCAATTTTTCTTAACTCATATGGAAGATATTTTTGATTGATTTCTTCTTTAGTAGATATATTTTTAGTTACTTTATTAATTTTTGAAGAAGAAATGTTAGATGTTTCATTTTTTACAGGGTCATCAAATTCATTTACTTGATTCTTAGTAAATGATTGATTAAATACATTTACTTTTTTTGTTCTATTTTTTTTATTTTTTGTTCTATTTGCCATAGTTGTATTTTACAAGTTATTTTTATTTTTAACAATACTTATACATAATTTAGAAATATTTTCCTTTGAAAAATGGGAAGAATTAACTATAAAATCAAGTAAATTTGCATTTAGAGGCCTAGAGTTGAAAGCATGATTGTAATAATTATTTTGATTATTATCAGCCTGTTCAATAATTTTTTTTGCATCTGGAAAATGGTTAATCTTTTGTTCTTTCATTATTCGATTGATTCGATCTTTTTTATCACATGAAATTCCAATCTTAAGCACATCTTTATGATTTTTTAATATTTCTGAGGCCCCTCTACCAATAATTACTGAATTGCCTACTGAATATATATCTTCAATCACTTCTGATGAAGTTTGAATGAACATTTCCTCATCAAAATTTTCATTATTTTTATTCATTTTTTGATAGGGTGTACTTAGTATATGTTCTATGTCTGGTCCAAAATATGGATCACCAGCCATTCCTACTGAGGCAGAATTTTTAATTATTCTTTGTATAGCCTTGACAAATTTATTAAGCCCTGAGTTAACATTTTCTTCTGTTTCCATAACATGATTAAGGGAAGTGTTTACTTTTTTCGCAATTTCAGCCATTATTAGTCTGTCTATATAATCAAAAGATAATTTTTTTGCAATATCCTTAGCAATTTCGGGTGCTCCAGATCCGAGTCTGCCTTCAATTGTAATTACATTCATAATTGATCTCCTATTTTCTTGGATGATATTTATTGTAAGAATTTTTTACATACTCATTAGAAAGTTGGGTGTAAATTTGTGTTGTAGCGATATTTGTATGACCTAGTAGATCTTGCACATTCTTTAATGAAGCTCCACCTTGGAGCAAGTGAGTTGCAAAACTGTGTCTGATCATATGAGGACTAATTTTTTTACTTATACCAGCGCTAGTAGCAATATTCTTAATTATTAGCCAAAATGCTTGTCTCGACATTCTTTTTCCTAAACGAGTAATAAAAAGTGCATCTGTTTCAAATTTAGCATATTTCTTTCTATATGTACTTATATACAACTCTATATTAGTTATGACTTTTCTATAAACTGGAATATTTCTTTGTTTATCTCCCTTGCCTATTGTGGTAATTATTGAATCACTTGAATATATGTTTGATAAATTTAAGTTAACTAATTCTGATACTCTCATACCTGTAGCATACATTAGTTCAATCATAGTTGAATCTCTATAGCCTTGAAATTTATTATTATTAATTTTAGACAATTCAATTATTGAGTCTATTTCTTCAATAGAAATAATGTCAGGAATCTTATTTGATACTTTAGGCTGAGAAAACTCCGAAAATGGATTTGATTGGATATAATTTTCAGCTCTAAGGAACTTAAAAAAAGATTTATTTGATGCTATTTTTCTAGATTTTGTTGAATTTTTATATTTTTTAGAATTTAAAATTTCTATATAGCCATAAATGTTTTCTTGCGAGACATTTTTTAAATTTTTGATTTGTATTTTTTCAAGAAATTTTAAAAGGTCAAGTATGTCATTTTTATAGGCCTCTAATGTATTCGTTGAATAACCTCTTTCAACTGACAGATAGTTGCTAAATATTTCTAGTTGTTTTTTCATTTAGTTAAATATTTTTGATAAACTATATTATAAATTTATTATTATGAAATAACTTAGTAGAAGGTTTACCAAATTGTTTGATTTATTATCCATTGAAATACCATTTAATCCTAATCTTGTGGCTGGTAGCTTTATATCAATAAGTTGGCACGGTTTAATGAGTTTTGTTGGAGTAGCAGTTGCAATATGGATGGTAAGTAATGCAGCTAAAAAAGAAAATTTAGATCCTGACATGGTGTATAACACTGCAATCTTTGGAATTATAGGTGGAATAATCGGCGCTAGGCTTGTTCATGTAATTGATTATTGGGGGGTTTATTCTAGCGATCCAACAAAAATATTTGCTATTTGGACTGGTGGTATAGGTTTATGGGGTGGAATACTTGGTGGTTGGCTTGGAGGGGTATTATATGCAAAATATTCAGGTGCATCTGTTGGGAAATTGATGGATATTGCTGCACCAGCTATGTTTGTTGCTCAAACAATTGGAAGAGTAGGGGATGTTATTAATGGTGAGCATTGGTCAAGAGCGTTAGATACTTTTTGGGGTTGGTACTTTACTCATCCAGATAGCCCTGCCAGGATAGGGGCCGAGAGATTTTTTGGTGACCCAGAGAGACCTGTACATCCTGCGATAGTGTATGAAATGATTTGGAATATGATAGGTTTATATGTGATAACTAAATTACGAGGCAGACTTACCCCTGATGGCTCTATATGGTGGGTTTATTTGACCTGGTATTCAATTGGAAGGTTCTTTATACAATTCCTAAGACTAGATGATGTTAAATTCTTAGGGCTACAGGAAGCTCATATCATAGCTATTTTAGTTTTATCTGTATCCTTACCATATATCTTCAAGAAAGTAAGAATAAAATAAAAACTCAAATCTTAGACAAATTATAATGAGTTTCTTTGGGATTTTTCTACATCAATTAGATTTAATTGATAATTAACTTTTTCTCTCCAAATATTTGTTTTCAGGGTAAAAACTATATCAATTTGTTCAATTTTGGAAATTTTTTCAGCAAGATTAAAACCAATGGATTCAATTTTTTTTCCATTTCTATTAAAATTAATTTTAACATGATTTTTTTCTTTACCTACTTTGGAGATTTCATTTGGTAAAAGATTCTTAATAAGAAATATAGGTTCTGGGTTATTTACTCCAAAAGGTTCTAGCAGATCTGTAAATTTCCATAATGACGGGGTCAAATCTTCTACATCAATTTCTGCGTCAATCTCTATTTTTTTATTTTCATGTGAGGATAATTTAGAAAAAACAGCATTATTTTTTAGTTGAGATATAAAATCATCAAATAATTCTTTTTTGATAGTAAACCCTGCAGCTCTTTTATGTCCACCAAAACGCTCAAAAATTTTTGAAAACTCAGATAAACCTGAAAATAAATCATAATTTTCATTAGATCTACATGATGCTTTTATTAAGTTTGAATCAATTTTATAAACTATTGCAGGCTTTGATGTATATTCGCAAATTTTACCAGCTATAGGACCAAGTATACCCAGCGGAAAATTTGATAAATCAACTGCCAGAATTAAGTCGTGTTTTTGCTTTTCAATTATAGGAATAACTAAATCCCATGCTTTCGAACTGTAATTTTTTCTCTGTTCATTTTGAAAATTAATCCTATTTGCTAGTAGCTTCGCTTCAGTTTCATCATTGGTAATTAAGAGTTGTAAACTTGGTTCAGAATCTCCTAGCCTACCAGGAGCATTTAACCTAGGTGCAACGTAAAAAGAAATGAATTCTGTGTTTATTTTTACTGAGCTATTATTTTGTCTTGAAACAATAAATAGTTCTCGTAATCCGGGTAAATTAGTCTTGCCTAGAGCCTTGAGACCTTCAGATACAATTTTTCTATTTTCTGATTTTAGAGATACTTGGTCAGAGATAGTACCTAGTGCTGCTAGTGAGGTAAAATAATCTGGCATTTCAATGTTTTTATATTTATAAAATTCTTCTGCTAGCTTATATGCAACACCTGAACCAGAGTAATCATTTTGGATTTTATGATTAGAATTCTCATGAGGATTAATTATTGCATAGGCATTTGGTTGTTCGTCATCATTTAAGTGATGGTCTGTAATAATGGTATCTATACCCATATGATTTGCATAGTCGATTTCTTCTAAGGATGTTGAACCTGTGTCAACGGTTATGATTAATTTAACTCCAATGTCTCTAAAAGCATCAACAAATTTTTTTGTAAGACCATGCCCATCTTGCTCTCTCTTTGGAATTAGCGGATAAATTTTTCCTGAGAAATTCTTTACAAGCCTTATTATTAATGCTGTACCTGAAAGACCATCAACATCAAAGTCTCCAAAAACTCCAATTTTTTCATTATTTTTCAGTGCATAGTTGATTCTTTCGATTGCAAGATTCATATGCGTAAATTTAGAGTAAAAATTATTTTCATTTACGTTCAGGAACTTGTTAATATCTTCTTGACTCCGTAAGTCTCTACTCCAGAATATTTTACTTGCTATGTGGTAGGGAATATTTAATTTATTTAGGTTTAAATTTATAAAAAAACCTTCTTTAGGATAAGATTTTAAAATCCATTCGTTCTTCAATATATACTAGACCTTCCCAAAGACTAAGCTAGAGTTATGACCTCCAAAACCCAATGAATTAGTCATAACCTTAGAAACATCGGATTCAATAGATTGATTGGGCACATAGTTTAAGTCACAATCTGGATCTGGATTTTCATAATTAATTGTTGGAGGTATAACTGAATTATTTATAGTTAATATACTAATTACAGATTCGATTGCACCTGCAGCACCTAGAAGGTGACCAGTCATTGATTTCGTAGAACTAATTGGCATTTTATAGGCATGTTCACCAAAAGTGTTTTTTATACTAATAGTCTCAAATTTATCGTTCAGTGGGGTAGAAGTTCCATGAGCATTTACATAATCTATTTCGTTTATATTTGTTTTGCTGGACGCTAGAGCCATTTCCATAGCTCTACTTGCACCTTCACCTTCAGGATGGGGCTGAGTTACATGGTGGGCATCACTTGAAGCTCCATAGCCCAATAATTCAGCAATAACATTTGCATTTCTCTTTGATGCATGTTCTTCAGATTCAAGTATAACTATTCCAGCGCCCTCTCCAAGCACAAAGCCATCTCTCTCTCTATCAAATGGCCTAGATGCAGATTGTGGTTTATCATTTTTTGTTGATAGGGCCATGCAAGAATTAAATCCAGCTATTCCTATTGGGCATACTGCAGCTTCAGTACCTCCAGCTATAGCAACATCAATAACTCCTCTCCTTATCATTTCATACGCCTCACCAATTGAATCAGCTCCAGTAGCACACGCAGAAACTGTAGAAAAATTTGGTCCTTTGGCGCCTAGCATCATTGAAACTTGGCCTGAAGCCATATCACCAAGCATCATTGGTACAAGAAAAGGGCTTACTCTTTTAGGTCCTCTGTTAAGTAGCACTTTGTGCTGTTCTGTAATAGTGATAATTCCTCCCACTCCGCTACCAATAATTACACCAATTTTAGTCGCATCTTCATTTTGAATATCTAATCCAGAATGATTTACTGCTTCTTTAGAAGCAACACACGCGAATTGTGAAAATCTGTCTAATCTTTTAGATTCTTTACGTCCTAAAATTTCACTAGGATCAAATTCCTTAACTTCTGCAGCAATTTTAGTTTCATACTCTTCTGGATCGAATGATTTTATATAATCAATTCCTGATTTACCATTAATTAGATTGTTCCATGCTATATCAACTTGATTACCTATTGGAGTGACAAGTCCTAACCCAGTTACCATTACTTTTTTTGACATTAATTTATCTCCATACAAATTTATAATTTGAGTATAACAATTATTAATTTTCAATTCTCTAATAGATTTATACTAATTTAATTCTTTATAATAAAAATTTATAACATTAAACTTTTATTAGTCTGAAATTAGTATGAAATTTTTAATTGAAACTCACGGATGTAAACTAAATACTGCTGACAGCCAAGCAATTTCAAATCAACTTATAAACAATGGATATCAACTATCTAAATCTTCAGACACCCCAGATTTGTTTATATTAAATTCTTGTACAGTTACACACGTTGCAGATAAAAAAGCTAGGCAAGCTCTAAATAAGGCACGAAGACAATTCCCAAAAGCATTGGTTGTTGCTGCTGGTTGCTATTCTGAAAGATCTTATGAAGACCTAGAACAAATGTCATCTATAGATTTGGTAGTCCCTAATACAAAAAAAAATGAATTGGTATCAATAATTTCATCAGCACTTGGATACGAAGAAGTTAAGACTCTTGAAGAAAATTTAAATTCTAATGAAGATTTATTACTAGGTAGAACTAGAGCTTCAATAAAAATTCAGGAAGGGTGCGATCAAGTTTGCGCATATTGTATTGTACCTAAGGTTAGAGGAAGAGAAAGGAGTATCCCAAAAGAAAAAATTATTAAAAATATTAATTTTTTTGTGAATAAAGGGTGTCCGGAAATAATTTTAACTGGTACTCAGCTTGGATCATATGGTTTTGATTTAGAAAATACTAATTTGATAGATCTTATTAAATCTATCTTAAATTACACTGATGTTAAAAGGTTAAGAATTTCTTCTATACAGCCGTCAGAATTTTCTGAAGATTTATTATCAATATGGAGTAATGAGGGAAAGCGTAGACTGTGCCAGCATTTCCATATTCCTTTACAAAGCGGAAGCAATCAAATACTAAAATCAATGAGAAGAACGTATACCAAAGAGGAATTTATCCTATGTGCTGAGAAGGTTAAGGCTGAGTTACCGGAGTCTTCTATAACTACAGATATTATATGTGGTTATCCTGGGGAAGATGATTATAGTCATGAAGAAACAAAGGAAACTATAGAAAAAATAGAACTCTCAGATGGGCATGTTTTTCCTTATTCTAAAAGAGAAGGCACTTCAGCTTTTTTCATGAAAAATCAACTTGATCCAAAAATAAAGTCACAAAGATCAGCAGAATTAAGGAATATTATTCAAAGAAAATTTATTAAGTTCAGAAAATCTAATTATGGTAAGACTAAGTCAGTTCTTTGGGAGGGTAAAAATAGAAAGAGTGGATTAACAGATAATTATATAAGAGTAAAAGCAAACCATGATGATACTAGCAATTATCCTTTCTCATCTATAGAAGATGTTAGATTAGAAAAACTTGAAAATAATGTAGTAATATCAAAGTTAATATAAAAAAGCCGCTTAATAAAAGCAGCTTTTTTATTTATGTGATTATTATACTTATACTCTAATAATTAGAAGTCAATTGGTCTTAGCTCTATGTTGCCCTTTCTTCTCTCTAAATAACCAGCGGATTGATGATATCCATGTGCAAAAATCATTAACCATCCTTCTTTCTCACATTTTTCTAATAATTCCTTCTTCATTTTCAAAGTCTGATCAGGATATCGATCAAAAGCAGTTATGTACGGTAAGGGAATATGATTAGGTGTTGGTATAAGGTTAGCTAAATAAATTATTCTTTCACTACCAGTGTTGATAAAAACAATTTGATGCCCATCAGAGTATCCATGTGTTACTAATGTTTTTACACCTGGAACAACTTCAACATCACCATCTAATAACTGAACTAATCCTTTGTCATTTAAGACTTTAAGATGCTCAACCCCAGTGCCATATATAGGTTTAGATCTTTCGTTTGGTGAAAAAGCTTCATCCCAAGCTGATCTTTGAATCAGATACTTTGCTTTTGGAAACGTAGGTATTATTTTACCTTCTCGATCCAATTTTGTTGCTCCTCCACTGTGAGAAAAGGCAAGATGAGTCAGAATAACATAATTTATATCGCGAGCACTGACTCCATTGTGCCTTAAATTTCTTATTAATTTTGATGAAGAATGCCCGTAAATCTCTCTTGTAATTTCAGGTTCTTTGTTACCTATTCCTGCATCAACTAAAATATTTGCTTGAGGAGTTCTTATTAACAAGGAATTTAACCCAAGTCGAACTCTATTTTTTCGGTCTGGCTTAGCATTTTTCTCCCATAGAATTTTTGGTACTGAACCAAACATAGGTCCTCCATCTAAGAGAAAAGTTCCATCGCTAACTAATTTTACAGCCAAGGTATTAGTAGTCATATTACGCCTCCAAAAAGAAAATTCTTTTTTTTGTTAATAAGCGGACACTTATTAAGATTTTAGTGAGATTATTTTATCCCCTTACACGGTATCGTATGATTTTTTACAAAACAACGCAAGGTACTTTAGTACTTTATTTTGTTTTAATTTAGAATTAGTTTTTTATTTGTTCAAAACAGTAATTAAATTTTGAGTTTATTTATATTGCACTTTTTTTTACATTAATTTATCTGATTTATTTGAAAAAAATGTTATTTATAATTGCAAAAATTTAATTTTAGTGTAGATTTAATATATATAAAATTTTTTTGTTTAGGAGTAATTTTTTGAATATACACACTCAATCATCTGATCCTTTTGCAACTCGCTCTGATTTGTTGATACTTATGCTAGACACGAAGGATAATAAAGCGAGAATTTCGCCAACAATAAAAAAATTTGATAAAGTTTTAGATGGTTTGATTGGGTCTCTTATTAGTAATTCTGATATTAGTGGAAATGAAGGAGAAATGTCTCTAATTTATACTCCTAACTTGTCTGTAAAAAACTTTTATCCGAAAAAAATAATGATATTGGGTATGGGTGATTTTAGTTTATTGTCAACGAATAATGTTAGAAATATTTCAGCATCTTTAGTCAAAAAAGTTAAAAAATTAAAAGTTAAGAAAGTCCATTTATTGAATGAAAAGTCGGTTTATAGTAAGAAATTAAATCTTGAAAAGTTTTCTCAGTCATTTACTGAAGGGCTTATACTGGGTAATTATAGTTTTGATAAATACAAAGAAAAAGCAAACCCAGGCAACTTAGAAAAATTCACTTTTTTAGATTCAAATGAACAAAATAAAAAAATTATTAATCGATCCATCAAGGTTGGGTCAATATTTGCAAATGCAGAAATTTTAGCTAGAGATCTAGTTAATGAACCTGGTAATATGTTGTCCCCTTCAGATCTAGCCCAAGTAGCAGTTAAGGTATCTGAGAAGCATGGATGTAAAGTTAATATACTTGAATATAATGATGTAAAAAAATTAGGAATGGGTGCTTTTCTTGGAGTCGCTAAAGGTAGTGATAGGCCCCTGAAATTTATACATATGACATTTGAAGGTGATAAAAGTAGTCCTGAAAATAATATATGGCTTATAGGAAAAGGAATAACTTTTGATAGTGGAGGGATTTCCTTGAAGCCTGGTTTTGGAATGGGGAAAATGAAAGGTGATATGGGAGGTGGTGCTGCTGTTATTGCTGCTATGGAGGCTATTTCTCAATTAAAACCTAAAATAAACGTCAACGTTGTTTGTGCTGCGACTGACAATATGCCTAGTGGTAATGCTCAAATGCCAGGAGATATTGTTAAGGCATACAATGGTTTGACGATAGAAGTTGATAACACAGATGCAGAAGGAAGGCTGACATTAGCCGATGCAATTGGTTATGCAAAAGATAAAGGTGCTAGCAAAATTTTAGATATAGCAACATTAACTGGGGCTGCAAGAATAGCAATGGGAGATGGGGTCAGTCCTATCTTTGGGAACGATGAAAACTTAATTAACTCAGTCATAAATGCTGGTAGTGTGACTGGAGAAATGATATGGCAACTCCCGCTCGATAATGTTACCAAGAAGCAAAATTTTTCTATGGTTGCTGATATTAAAAATACTGGAGGTAGAGGTGGAGGATCAACAACGGCAGCGCACTTTATTTCTAGATTTGCTGAAGGAGTTAGTTGGGCTCATATAGATATAGCTGCTACATCTATGTTAGATAGTGATAGAGACTGGTATGTTGCTGGAGCAACAGGAGTTCCTACCAGAACATTGATTGAATTTTGTATAAATCTATAAAAATATTTTATGAAATTATAGTTTTAATCTTTATAATTAATGTTTTATTGTGTTTATATTTTCTACTAAATAACTCTTTTTTAGTAATATAAAACATATATGGTGGATGTAGTGTAGTGGTTAACACGTCTGGTTGTGGCCCAGAAGATCGAGGGTTCGAGTCCCTCCATCCACCCCATTTTTTTAACATGCGCCCGTAGCTCAGTGGATAGAGCACTAGGCTTCGAACCTAGGTGTCGGGGGTTCAAATCCCTCCGGGCGTGCCATAGATAAATTTATTTTTTTGAAACATCTTTATTTTATCATTGTCATAATATGAAAATAAAAAAATTAGATCATATTGAAAATATAGTACTTCCTTCAATAAATGGTGAAAATTTTGATACATCTAGGTTGAAAGGGAAAAAATATTTACTTACTTTCTATAGATTTGCTAGTTGTCCTATGTGTAGCCTTAGAATTAATGAGATGATTAATCGATATGATGAATTAGGTGATGATTTTGCAGTTGTTGGGATTTTTCATTCTGAAATTTCAAATCTAAAAAGGTTTATGAAACGACACGATTCTCCTTTCATAATAATGGCTGATAAAGACTTCAAGTATTTTTCTAAATATGATGTTCAGAGATCTTTTATTAGATTTATGTCCACGTTTATATTAAGGGCTCCTAGATTCTTAAGAGCTGCGTTTAAGTTATATATTTCACCTACAATAAAAGGCCATATAGATATAATGCCGATTGATATTCTTGTCGACGAAAAAGGCAAGGTTCAAGATGTTAAATATGGGAAAGATATTGGAGATCATATATCAATTGAGGAAATAATAAAATTTTCTCATAGTTAATTTATCTATCTTACTAATGGAAGGCTTTTCCAATTTGTTGTGTAGCAAGGTGATAGGTTTTTTCTTTTCATTTTCCATTCTTTTGTGGTACCTTGTGATGCATGAAAAACCGAATTTTTACCCAAGTAGCTGTTCAATGAGTCAACTCTTTTCATCAGAGTATCGATAATCGGGTCATTTTTCTCAAACATATGTTTTTGTTCATAATTATTACTAGATATATCCTGTAACGTTACTCCACATTTACTATACAGATAATTATTTTTAAAAATTATATTCAAAAGATTTTTACTAATTTTAATAAGTTTTCCTGTATCAGAACTAGGTAATTCTAGTATGTGATGTTTACTTGCTTTATACTGGGGTAAATCTTTTCTAAATTTATTAGTTTGTATAAAAATAGATATAGATTTTGCTTTACTGTTTTGGATTCGTAATTTTTCACAAGCCCTGGCAACATGATTCGATAAAGCTTGCTCTAATAGATTTATGTCTGTAATTAGAGTACCGAAAGATTTAGATACGATTATAGATTTTTTATTCTTGTATTTTTCTATATCTAAGCATGATATTCCTCTTAGTTCAAGGACGATTCTTTCTACTACGACGCCGAGCTTTTTCCTAATAAAATTACTATCTGCATCTCTTAGTTCTAAAGCAGTATGTATGTCTAAATTACGTAATTTTTCACTCCAGCCTGTTGATATTCCCCATATTTTATTAACAGGTAGTTTTTTCATCACTTTTTCTTTTATTTTTTCATCTCTCATGTCAAAGACATTTTCTTCAGCTATTTTTTTAGCCACATGATTAGCAATTTTAGACAAAGTTTTAGTATTGGAAATACCGATAGAAGTTGGGATGCCAGTCCATTGCATTATGTTTGAGGATATTTTTTTTGCATATTCTGATATGTTATCTCCTGATAATTTTATGAACGCTTCATCAATTGAATATACTTCAATATTATTTTTTTCAACCATTAGTCTTATTGAGTCCATAACTCGCTCAGACATGTCTCCATAAAGTTCATAATTAGATGAAAAAATATTCACATGATTTTTTTCTAGACAATCTTTATATTTGTAATATGGAGCTCCCATTGGTATGCCAAGAGATTTTGCTTCTTCTGATCTAGCTATAATACACCCATCATTATTAGATAGGACTACTACTGGAGAATTCTTAAGTTTAGGTTGAAAAACACGCTCGCATGAGGCATAAAAATTATTACAATCTATCAGTCCAAATGCGTGCATTATTTATACTGAATGAAGAACATTTGTAACTACTCCCCATATAGTCAAGTCGTTATGTTCATCTATTTTTATTGGGCTGTAGTTATCATTCTCAGGTTGTAAGTAGTTGCCGTCTGGTTCATAAGATAATCTTTTTACAGTCAACTCACCATCTATTGCAGCTATTACTATTTTATTATTTTTTGGCTCTATGCTACGGTCAACAATTAGTATATCTCCGCTATGAATACCTGCTTTTATCATTGAGTCACCGGTAACTTTCACAAAAAATGTAGCTGAAGGATGCTTTATAAGATATTTATTAAGATCTAATTTTTCTTCAAGATAGTCATCTGCTGGAGATGGAAATCCAGCTTGAACTGAACTTGAATATAGTGGTAATTTATAATTTATACCGTTTATATAATCAAATATATTTTCTATTTTACTTTCAGGGATTCTAATAGGCTTTGTAGCTTCTTTATATTTACCTTGCCCCTTAGGTCTCCCTGCTCCTAGCCTAGCTCCACCTTTTGGCATATAAGCCTCCTATTTATGACTTTAGAATACTGTACAATATTCTAAAAATCAACATATATTAGTGAGTTTTAGGTATAAAAAAGATAATTAAGGTTTATTTATTATTTGTTGAAAATTTTTACTCTTAATTCTCTAAATAATATTAGTATGAAAATTGTAATTAATACACCTGTAAATGAAAATAATCTAATACTGTCAGAAATACCAAAATAATCTCCAGACAAGCCTAAAAATAAGCTTCCTAATGGAAAAAAACCTATCGATAATTGCCTCAATCCCTGAATTCTTCCACGTAATGGATTCGGGGTTTGAGAAATTAATATTCTGGTATGCATGTTGCCAAAAATTGCGATTGATAAACCTCCAAAAAATATGATTACGCAGGTCATAAAATAAGAATTTTCAAACGAAAATAAAAAAGAGAAAATACATAATGAAATACTTGAGATTGCAAAAACAAGACCAGGCCGATTAATTTTTACTATTAATGGGAAAAATAGTATTGCACCCGATAAAGCTCCTAAGCCTTGCATGGAAAGTAAGAATGAGAATTCTTGAGGAGATGAATTTAGTATGTTTTTTCCGACATAGGGGGCCATGGATTCAAAAGAAAATGCGAAAAAATTTCCAAACGCTAAAATTAATAGAGTTGAAAGTATTAACTTGTTTTTTATAGCAAATCCTACGCCTTTAGCAAAACCTGAATACTCCTCCTTTTTATTTTTAAGCATTGATAAATTTGGATTTTTTCTTATTATTAGTAAGTTAAGTAAGGTTACTATGCCTAGATAAAAATATATTTGATAGAAGTCTATTATTTCGTAAAATAGCATGCCAATATTTGGACCTAAAAATATACACAGGTTCATTAAAATTATGTCTATAGCTAATGAAAATTTTAATGTTTTTCTTCTAACTAAATTTGATAAGTATGATTGCCTTGATGCAAGATCTATAGATGACAAAATTCCTGAAATAAATGTAAGAATATAAAAGATTTCAATAGTTTCGCTACCTATAAGTAAGTAATAAGATAACAAAAAGTAATAAATCGATGTTATAACGATTATCGTTTTAATAATTTTTAGTCTTGGAAATTTATCAACCAGCCAACCAGATATTAGACCTGAAGTTGTTAATGGTATAAATCTTAGAAAAATTAATAATCCAACTGAAGAAGGGTCATTTGAAAGACTAGTAATAAGCCATCCAATAATTGCAAAATCCATATACCTTGCTGAAAACATGAAGAGACTAGAAATTGAAAAGCTTAAGAAAAATTTATTCTTGTACAATTTTTTTAGTTCTTTTATCAAATTATTTGATTTTCCTTGGCAAATTTCCCATTCTTTTTGATAATGAATTTACAGATCTTTCAAAAAACCAAGCTAAACCGGTATGAATATCATCATTAAATGGTTTTATCCATTTATCATCAAGATATTTAGTGCCATAAAAAGCACCAAGCAAAGAACCAGCAGAAGCTCCAAAGCTATCCGTATCTGCTCCTTGAGAGACTTGTATACATATCCCGTGACCTATATCTCTAGCGTGCTTAAAGGTGTTTATGACCATACCGATTTCTTGGTATATTCTACAATGACCATATTCTCCAAGTTTATTATTGATTTTAGCGTAACCATCTTCCCAATTTATTGAATTTTTTACATCTAAATAAGATGCTAATGACCTCTCAAAAAATCTACTCTTTTGAGGAACAAATTCTAGAGCAGTTTCTATGATTTCCATTTTATCTTCAAGTACCTGGGCACAGGAGATTGCTGCAGATAAGAACATAGTTGCATAAATTCCAGTCCTTCTATGGGTAAAACTAGAATCTATCCATGCCATTTTTGAAGCAAGTTCTGGATTTCCTGGACATGCATACCCATAAGCATCAGCCCTAATAGCGGCTCCACACAATTCATCTCCTGGGTTTAAGACTTCATTGATTAGATTTAATTCAGAAGAGTAATTAATCTCTTCTGAATTTTTGAAGCCTACTCCTCCTTTCATAGAGAATTGTGAACGAGAAAATCTACTTAATGAATCTAGTCCGGACTTTAGTAAAATAGTTCTTTCTGGTCCAAAAGTAGTATTTATAGGGAGATGATGTAACCACATATCACTTAGGTTTTTATGAGAAAAATGTTTTCCAAATTTTTCAATTATTAGCATTCCCATAATTGTGTAGTTAATGTCGTCGTCTGGGGCAACATATTCTATATTTTCTCTACAAGTTTCATGAAAAGAATCATGGACTCTTGGCAGGGCATCTTTAATTTTTTTTGGAACATAATAACTTAATGGCCATTCATTAATTTTTACAAGAGCTTCTTTTATTTCTTTTCCAGTTAATGAAGTTTCTAAAGGTTTACCAAGTATGCATCCAGAAATTGAACCTAAAAATGCAGCTTTAATTTTATCGTTAGATAGTTTAAGATCAATTTTTTTTATTATTTTTGTGGGTCTATTATTTTTTGATTCTTCACGAATATCATCTAAGTTATTTGGTTCTATGTATGGCCAATCTTCATTAATCCTAATGTCAGACAAACTTATTCCAAATTTTATTAATTCATCATAACTATCCTCGATTAATTCAAGTTTTTCTATCAAGCCCTTGGTATTATATCCTTGTTCACTTTTATTCGTAATTACGCCCCTAATTCTTTCTCTGAGTAATTCCACCTTAAGTAACATTTTTTTTCCTTAATAAGTATGCATCTCTGAAGGCATCTATTCCAAAAATAGTTCCTAGAATTATTCCAATGAATAATTGATACATTGATTTGTTGTCGAATGAAGTACCAAAAAATATCAGTTCAAGATAACGTAAAATTTCTATAAATATTAAAGTTATGTTAAACCATTTCCATTTTGTTCCACAGTAGAAGTATCCCAAACCTGGTACAAAAGAGTTTAAGAATAATGCAATCCATGGATTTGGGATGTTTTTTTTCATTTTACTCCTCTATTTAAGATAAAATTAAAATATATCCCTCATAAACTAGAAAGTACTTAAATGAGTAAAACTGTATTATTTTGGTTCAAAAATGACCTTAGAATTAATGACAATCCTGGACTTAATTTTTCATCCAATAAGGGTTTAGTTTTTCCGATATACATTCATGACGAAAACTCAAAAATTGGCTCCGCAAGTAAATTATGGTTACATAATTCATTATTATCGTTAGATAAAAGCTTAGATAATAACTTAAATTTTTTTTCTGGTAATTCGCTCCATATTATTTTATCTTTATGTAAAAAACACAACATTCAAAATGTAGTTTGGAATAAATCTTTTGAACCAGAATTGTCCTCGCTAGAATCAAAAATTGAGAAATCACTAAGAAAAATAAATATTGAAGTTACTAAATTTAATGCTTCATTGTTATGGGAACCTACGGATGTTTTAAAAAGCGATGGACTTCCATATAAAGTGTTTACTCCATTTTATAGAAAAGGTTGCTTGTCATTATCTGATGAACCTAGAAAACCTATTCATATTAGTAGAAATATAAATTTTTTTTCTTGTAATGAAAAAAAACCTATCGATTTATTAGGTTTATCTGACAACAAAAAATGGAATAGGAAAATACTAAGATATTGGAGTATTGGTGAAGTTCATGCAAAAAATAAATTATTAAATTTTATTAGTAAAGGACTAATAGGCTATAAAAAATTGAGGGATTTTCCCTCTGGTAAAAATAATTCTATGCTTTCTCCTCACATACATTTTGGAGAAATATCAGTAAATCAGATATGGCATGAAATAAAAAAGTATCCCCTAGATAAAGATAGTGATCATTTTCTAAGCGAGATTGGATGGAGAGAATTCTCATACTATTTACTACATCATTTTAAGAAATTAGATGAAGAGAATTTTCAAAAAAAATTTGATAAATTTCCCTGGAGATATGATGAAAAACTATTCAGTCTCTGGAAAAAAGGTAAAACAGGCTTCCCAATAATAGATGCAGGAATGAGACAGCTATGGGAAACAGGATATATACATAACAGAGTTAGGATGATTGTTGCATCATTTTTAGTGAAAAACTTACAAATACATTGGCATCATGGTCGAGATTGGTTTTGGGAATGTTTAGTGGATGCTGATTTAGCGAGTAATAGTGCTAGTTGGCAATGGGTTGCTGGATCTGGTGCTGATGCAGCCCCTTATTTTAGAATTTTCAATCCTGTTCTTCAGTCGAAAAAATTTGATCCCAATGGTGAATACATAAGAAAATATATTCCTGAACTATCTCAAACTGAAACGAAATATATACATACACCTTGGGAACAAAAAAATGTCGATTATTATGAACCAATAATAGATTTATATAACTCAAGAGAAGAAGCTATGAAAAGTTATAATCAAATTAAAAATTAGTTATTTTTTCAATAAATTCTAATAATGTATATTTATCAAGAATTTTCCAATAATGAAGTATAAATTCTTGGACTATTTTTAAGATTATAGATATTGTCAAAATCCAAAAGATATTTCTATTTGAAATCTGGATTTTTCTAAACTTAAAAAATGTGATTCCTATAAACCAAAATTCAAAGACATTTGGAAAAATTAGAAGAATCATTCTCGTTCCTGTTAATTCAAAAAAAACTAATCCAATCATTCTCATGAAAAATAGTGAAAAACTGATCTTTTTGATTGTTTTTTCCCATTTCAAAGAAATAATTAGGAAGTAACTCATGTAGAAAAGATCAAGAATTTTATCTAAAGATTGATAATTTTTTACTCCTCCAAGATTTATCATGTTCATAATAATGAGGTCTGAAAAATCTATAAAAATTACAAATAGTCCACCAATAAAATTAAATTTAAATACTATTGTTGATGCTAAAATACGAAAAAATGCTATTATTAGTTCTTCTAAATTCATACTAATAATATATATGAATAAGTAGAAAATAATAAAGGGCTATTTTATGAGAAAATATGAAGTAGATGCAATTAGATCAATAGCTGTAATACTTTTGATAATTTACCATATCATTATTGTATTATCTCCTGAGATTACTGGAATTGGTTTTATATCATTAGATGTACCTGAAAATGATTCTTCTTATTACTTTTTATTAGCATCTCAAGCTTTAAATATTTGGAGAATTCCCATAATTTTTTTAGTTGCTGGTATGGGTGCTGCATTTTCATTAAAAAGAAGGTCTCTGAGTAAATTTTTTAATGATAGGGTTTTGAGAATATCTATACCATTACTTTTCGGGTCTTGGTTTATTGTGCCTATTTCAGGGATTATTTTTGAAAGTTTTTATAGAAAAAATACTTTCACTTTATCCGAAAATCTTGCAAGGATAATATCGGGTGAACTATTAAATCCAGGTCATTTATGGTTTTTGTGGGCAATACAAGTATACATTTTTTTATTTGCTATATTTCAAATTTTTAAATTACTAAAAAATAATAATTTACCATTTAAAAAGATAACTGAAAAAATCTTGAAAAAAAGGTTTGGTTTATTACTAATTTTTTCCTTACCTTTAATGTTGATTGGGGGGATAATCAATACCGAATCATTTGCAAATCATGTTTGGTTTTTTATTTTTGATAATCTTCATGGTTTTTTTCTAGGTTTAATTTGTTTTTATATGGGTATGCTATTTATAAGCATAGGGGAACTGTTTTGGGAATCAGTTAGAAAAATAAGCACATTTTGTTTAGGTATAGCAATTATACTTTTTATTGTTAGGATGATTATAATATTTCCTACATTTAGTGACGGAGAAATTCTCTTACCAAGGTTTATACTTAATATATTAACTGCATTTGAAGCATCAAATTGGATTCTAGCTTCTGTAGGATTTACTTCAAGATTTATAAATAAAAAATCAAGATTTCTTACATACTTTACAATTTCAGTTTATCCAGTTTATATCATACATCTTCCTGTACAGCAGTTTGTAGTATCAAAAGTAGTAAAAATATCTTTGCCAGCGACTATTCAGATAATTTTATCGATATTTTTTACACTCTTGATTTGCTACTTGATTTTTGAGGTTATAAAAAGAATTAGGTTTTTCAGATTCTTTTTTGGAATGAAGGCATAGTTTTTTTTATTATTTTCCTAAATAGTATAAAAATAATAATATAAATAACTTTTTTTATTTCATTAATCTTTATGTGGATGTAACATTTTTCAAATAATTATCTAATTTAGGCGGTTTGAGATGTATCCAAGCGAAGTAAGAAAAAAATTATCTTCAGGCAATCCTGTAATCGGTACAGGAATGTTTACTAGGGATCCATTTGTTGCTCAAAGAATTTATCAAACAGGGTGTGATTGGGTTTGGATTGATCAAGAACATGCTCCTTATGGTACAGAATCTATAGGAACAATATGTGTACAAGGTAGGCAGAATGCTTGTGCTCCTGTAATAAGAGTTCCTTATAATAATCCTGGAGATATTAAAAAAGCATATGACATTGGTGCTGTTGGAGTAATGGTTCCTCAGGTTGATACTCCTGAAGAAGCAACATTAGCTGTAAAATATGCGAAATATCCGCCCATTGGAGAACGAGGTATATCACCATTTTTTGCAAGCTATTTAGAAATTTCTCTTGAGGAAGTATTAAAAAATGCTAATAATGAAACTTTATTGATACTTCAGATGGAAAGTTTAGAAGCATATGAAAATATTGATGAAATTTTGAAAATTCCAGGATACGAAGTTTTATTATTAGGCCCAACTGATCTTTCTGCTTCTTTAGGAATACCAGGTGATATACATAATTCTAAGGTAGAAAATATAATGATCGATGTTGCTTCTAAAATAAAGAATAGTGATAAATTTCTAGCAACGACTTTTACTAATTTAGATGACTGTGAAAGATGGATTCCTGAAGGTTACCAAATGATGAATATTAGTGATCCATTATTAGTTGGAACTAAAATGGTTAGCCAGAAAATTAAAGAATATAAAGAAAAATTTAAGTTTTAGTATAAAAAAAGGAGATAAATTTGTTAGAAAGATTTCATGTTCCAAATGATATTGCTGTAAAAATCAAACCTGAAGATATGCACGCAACGGTTTTGGACATTTTTATGAAAATGGGTATGTCTCATGATGATGCGAATAAGGCATCAGAAGTTTTAGTTTATGCTGATGTTAGAGGAATTGAATCGCATGGTGTTTCTAATATGTTGAGAAGATACGTTGAGGCTTTTAATAAAGGAGATATTAACCCTACACCTAAACCGAAAATTATAAGAGATATGCCTGCAGCTGCATTACTTGATTGCGATGATGGTCATGGATTAGTTGTTGGCCCTATGGCTATGGATATGGCTATAGAGAGAGCAAAAAAATATGGTATAGGTACGATTACAGCTCGAAATGGTAAGCACTTTGGAGCTGCAGCATTTCATGCTGCAATGGCATTAGACCATGATATGATCGGCTTATCTATGACAACAGGCGGAATGCAGGTAGTTCCTGTTGATGGTTCTAAACCTATGTTTGGATTAAATCCAATAGCTATTGCTGTCCCAACAAACACTGAAGCTCCATTTATTTTTGATGCTTCTATGAGTTCAGTTGCTGGAAATAAAATAGCATTAGCCCAAAGACTAAATGTCCCTGTTGCACCAGGATGGGTAACTGATTCATCAGGAAACCCAATTCTCGAGGAAAAAGAAGTACCTGAAGGATATTTTATGCTTCCTACAGGTGGTTCTAGAGAAAATGGTTCTCATAAGGGTGCTAGTTTAGGTATATGGGTTGAAATTATGTGTGGATTACTAGGTTCTACAGGAGCAGGTCCTAATAGGGAAGGCTCCGTTTCTCATCACTTTATAGCATATAACATTGAAGCATTTACAGATATTGATAAATTTAAGTCTGATATGGATGAATATATGAATGAAATTAAATCAACTCCACCTATTAAGGGTGCTTCTAGAGTATTTTATGCTGGACTACCAGAATACGAAGAAGAAATTGAAAGGCGTAAAAATGGTATACCATATCACCCAGAAGTAATAGATTGGTTTAAGGATATTACAAATGAATTATCTATAAAATGGAGATTAAACTAAATATTTTGAAAGGAAATCATATTATGGCAAGAAGAATTAACAAAGTAATTGAACTATGGGAAGATAAACAGCCGATTTATCTAACTCATCCTACGGATTTATCATATGATGCTGGACTCAAAGACTCTCAGACTTGGGCTGATTTACTATTAATAGATTTTGAGCATCACCCCTTTGATATTGTCGGGTTAACAAATTATATGAAAGGTTTGAAAGATGGTGGCCCCACACCCAGTGGACATATTACTCCTACAGTAGTAACAACTTTACCCTCAAATGCAATATCTCCTGAGGAGGTTAGATATAATGCTTGGCAGGCTAGACATGTTCTTTCTGCAGGGGTACACGGAATCCTAAATACCCATGCAAGAACGGCAGAAGCAGTAAAAGCATTTGTTCAGGTCACAAGATATCCTTTTCAAACATTATCAAGAAATATCATTGGAGAAGGACTAAGAGGGGCAGGGGGGCAAAAACCTGCAAATGATATATGGGGGCTTTCAACTGCTGAGTATGCTAATAAGTGTGATCCTTGGCCTTTAAATCCTGATGGAGAGCTGATTTTAGGTCTAAAAATAGAAGATAGGCATTGTTTGAATAATGTTGATGATATAGCACAAGTTCCTGGTATTGCATTTGCCGAGTGGGGTCCAGGAGATATGGGTATGTCTTTTGGCCAGCCGGATGCTCATGATCCACCTTATCCAGAAATAATGAATGATGCAAGAAATAAAATACAGAATGCTCTAGAAAAAAATGCTATTAATTTTTATTCTAGTTGGCTTGATGAGAGTTTGAGTGACGAGCAAAGATTAGACTACATATTAGATGTTTTAGGTTGCAAAATGACCGGTTCACACTCTAAGGAATATGCAGAATATGGTAGAAAAAAAACAGGAAGAAAGATGAAATCTTAGTTTGAATTTATACTAACTATAACGCTAAATATAGCATGAAAAATAACTCTTATTCTTTGACCTCCTTGTTTAAAAATGATTCCTATAAAAAATTATGGGGAATTGGTCTTATTCAGGCATTCATGAGGTGGATGGAGCTAACTGCACTAGGAATATTTGTTTTTCAAATAACAGAGTCAGCTTTTTGGGTAGCTATGGTAGGGTTTTCGCACATTTTACCATTATTTTTATTTGGTTCACTATTGGGACTTTTTTCAGAAAAATATCAAAGAAAAAAAATTATTTTTATTTCTTATTTTGTTCTTTCAATAATTAACTCATTATTATTTTTATTAGCAATATTTGAGCTTCTTGAACTATGGCATATATTATTTGGAACTTTTTTATCGGGAATAATATGGGCAGAAGATTTTCCTGTAAGAATGGGTCTAATATCAGATGAAATTAATGAATCATTTTTATCAAAAGCAGTTGGCTTAGATCTCACTACGAGCAATATATGCAGGATTATAGGGCCTTTTGTAGCTGGGATATATATGTCATCTATAGGAATAGAAGCTCTATATATATCAGGTGTAATATTTATGTTAGTTGGAGCTCAAATTGCTTATAAATTAAAAGAAACTAATAATAGCAATGAAAATACAAATGATAATTTTGGTAGTTATTTTTCTAATATTTTTGAGGGTATAAAATATATAAGATCGAGTAAAATAATTTTTCCCGCATTGATTATCACAGTAATAATGAATGTTTTTGCATTTTCTTATAGAAATATGGTTCCGGTTATTGGAGCTGAAAGTTTATTAATTACTCCCTTTTTAGTAGGTGTTTTACTATCTTTTGAAGGTATAGGAGCTACTATTGCTTCATTTGTAATATCTCTAAAATTAAGTATTCAATTATCTAATAGATTTTATTTTTTTGGTTGTATCATATTTTTAATAATGATATTTTTATTTGGTATGAATGATAAATTTTTATTAGCAATGATTTTCATATTGTTAGCTGGGATGTCTATGGCAAGTTTTGGGATAACACAAAAGCTAATCATTATTTCGAACTCCGATAAAGCCCACAGAGGAAGAGTATTAGGTGTATTAGCAGCATCAATTGGCACAGCACCTTTAGGTGCAATACTTTTAGGCTTTACAGCTTCAATATATAATGCAAATATAGCGTTAGTTATTTTTTCAATTTTAGGCCTTTTACTTTGTTTTCTTGTAATTATTAATTATCCGATGTTTTTATCCACAGAAAAATCTTTTAAAAGATAATAAAATATTTAAATGAAAAAAAATAAATATTCCCTAATTGCTTTAGATATAGATGGAACAATGGTAGGTGATAGCAAAAAACTCTCACAAAGACTAAAAAATGCCATAAAAAAAATTCAACAAATAGGAGCCACTGTTTCTATAGCTACAGGAAGGCCATTTAGTTCTGCAAAAAAGTTTTCAACTCTCGCAGGTTGTAACGGCCCATTAATATGTTTCCAAGGCGCTATGACCTATGACTTAGGTAAAGAAAAAGTACTTAGGTATTTAAAATTAGATAATAGTATTGTAGTTAAATCACTTGATTATTTTACTAAAAAAGAGGTTGAAGTCATGTTGTTTTATGATGATATGATATGTTCAAATAATTTATCTGGATGGGCTAGGAATTATGCTAAAAGAAATGAAATTAAGTTTTTAGAATCAAAAGATTTAAATTCATATAAAGAAACGAGTCCTGTAGCAATTATAGGTATTTCTGAACCTGAAATAGTTGAAAATCTAGTTTATGATTTAAAGTTAAGATTAAAGGATGATGCATTAGTTACTCATTCATTGCCAATGCTTTGTGAAATAGAACATTTAAATGCTGGAAAAGATAAGGCTTTACAAGAATTATTAAAGAGTTATAGTTTCGAAAAATCTAATGTTATAGCTGTTGGAGATGGTAAAGGGGATCAAAGTATGATAGTCTGGGCTGGTTTGGGGGTAGGGATAGAAAATGGTCATAAAGATGTTATTAAATCATCTGATATCCTGATTCCACCTCCTGAAGACGAAGGATTAGCTTCTTTTTTAGAAAATCTTTATGAGAATAATCTAAACTTTTAGATAAATATGATTTAGGAATTTATGATTAAAAAAGACATAATAGTTTTTGGTTCATTAAACATGGATTTAGTTGTTAATACAACTAAGTTTCCTAATCTAGGTGAGACAATAGTTTGCGATAAGTTTTACACTGCTCCTGGAGGCAAAGGAGGAAATCAAGCAGTTGCTGCTGCTAGGTTAGCTAGTCAAGAGTATAAAGTAAAGTTTATAGGCAGAGTTGGTGAAGATATTTTTGGTCAAGAAATATTAAAAAACCTCAAGAGTGAAAATATTGATACTTCTTTTGTAAAAATTACAAAAAACATATCAACAGGCATTGCTTCAATTTTTATAATGCCAAGTGGAGAAAATTCAGTAAATGCAGTTTATGGGGCTAACTATGAAATTGATAAGTCTCAAATAAACGATTTTGAAAAAATTTCTGATAATGCAGGTGTTTTATTACTTCAACAAGAAATACCTGACACAACCTTAAAATTAATTTTGAAGACTGCTCATAAAAAACAAATACCAGTAATTTTAGATCCTGCGCCGTATAAAGAAAATGTGATTGAATTCTATAAAAATATAAACATTATTACCCCAAATGAGATTGAGGCATCTAGTATAAGTAATACTGAAGTTAAGGATATACCATCTGCAAAAAAAGCAGCAAGATTTATCAGAAATCTTGGATGTGATAATGTGATTATTACTTTGGGTGCAAAAGGAATTTGGATTGAGGGAGAAAATATTTCAGAGCATGTTAAGAGTTTCAAAGTCAAGGCTAAATCATCTGTTGGAGCAGGAGATGCATTTAATGGAGCGCTCGGATATGGGATTGTAAAAAATAATAATCTTCTTGATTCAATAGAGTTAGCTATTGCCACATCTTCTATGTCTGTAACTCGCGAAGGTGCTCAGAATTCTATGCCGTTAATAGGCGAAGTCATTGAGTTTATAAACTCCTAAGAAAATATACTTATATTTTAGGAGGTTCTCCGTTGATTTCGTTTATTTTATTTATTCCTGCGATTTTCATTAGTTTAATTAGACCATTATTTATTTTTGATGGTAATGATGGTCCTTGATACACTAGTGAAGTATAAATTTGCCCAGCTTTTGCTCCACAAGCTAAAACTTTCCAAAGATCATTAGCTGAAGATATTCCACCACATGCTATTATATCGGCACAGCCATTATTTATTGCTTGAACTTCTCTGAGCATTTTTAAAGTATCTGGAAAAATTGGCTCTCCACTATATCCACCTCTACCAATTTTTATACTTTTTGATTCTTTTGGGTGTGTATTTGAAATAACCATGCCTTCAACATTTGTCATTAAGGATGTTTCGATCAACTTTATCATTTCTTTTTTATTATCAAATGAATTATTCCATGGGGGGAACTTGATTATTATTGGTTTATCTGTATTTTTTTTAACTGCTTCAATTAATTCCCCTAGCCTTGAAGGATTTTGAAAAACTTTTAATCCTGATGTGTTAGGACTACTAATGTTTATCTCAAAAGCAGAAATAAAACTTTTTGATAGTTGTATGCATTCTATTATCTCATCTTCAATAGTTCCAGAAACGCTTAGAATAATTCTTCTTTTAATACTCTGAAACTTTTTTAAGTTTTTTACCGAATATTCAACACCTTTACCAGGGAAACCTAAAGCATTAATAATCGCTTTATCTTTAGTAATTCTTATGACTCTTGGTTTTGGATTTCCCGGCCTAGAAGTTAGGGTTACTGTACCTCCTGTAACAAAGCCGAATCCTAACTTTATAACATTATTTAATGTATTACAGTCTTTATCAAATCCAGCAGCTAGCCCTAAAGGAGAAGGATAAGAATTACCAAATAATTTTGTCTCTAGTGATTTATTTCCAACAGAGTTGTTTATGTTAAATAAATTCCATACGTAAGGGACTCTCAAAGATAATTCAGTTATCTTGTGAGCTAACTCAGGTTCTAGACTAAAAATTAATGGCCTTAGTGTATAGTTATATAAATTCGTTATTTTCTCCTAAATTAATATGATAATAATTTATTTGTTATTGTATTATTATATTCAACAAATTATAAACTTATAAGTAATAAAAATGTCTCTAGAATACAAGATAGGTGATTCGTTAAGGCCTAAGGGTCATGCGATAGTATATTTTATCGATACTGTTGATAGTAAAAAAGTTTCTGCTTCTTATATAATTTTACTGCCAATAACGGTAGATCTTTCAAAGTATGTGCCACCTTTTCTTTCTAATCAAGTTGATAGTCTTTCAAGTAAAGATATGTCTTCATTTTCTTTCCCTCCTGCGCCCGAAATTGTTGATTCTGAAGAATGGATTAATGAAACTGCGAAAAAAAGAGATGATGATCTAATATTTGGCGGTTTTCATAATCTTTCAGATGTAACTAATCTTATGAATGAAGTTTCCAAAATCTTAGATATATACTCTGAATCTTATGATAATAATCACCAAAAGTATGAAAAAAAAATTATAGAAAATCAATTGGATGACGTAAATGATGTCGTTTATAGTATGATGTCTGAAGCTGATTTATTATCCGAATTGACAATCATAATCGGTAGATTTCAGTATCAAGTTTCAGGAAATGATAAAGATGGTATCAAGGAAAGCGAAGCTAAAATTTTATCTATAGGAAAACAACTTCCAGAAAATAGGAATGTGGATTTATTGATAAAAGTATGTAAAAATCCTGGAGAAAAATATATCAATTTGGCACGATTATATCTTGATAGAATCTATGCAATGTATAGAGAAGAATATGAAAAAATAAAATTCTTAGAAAAAGAAATTATTGATGCTGAAAAAGATTTAAGATTATCTTGAATATCATACTTGAATTTTTATCTCATACTTTTGAATCATTGAGATTTAAGAATTTCAGAATGTTATGGTTTGGCGTAGTCTTTGGTATGGCTGGAATACAGATGCAGATGGTCATTAGAGGTATTTATGTATACGACATAACA
>CENY01171982.1_pt1 | contig 37351 bp, 34 predicted proteins | sample 356181 | NCBI WGS metagenome assembly CENY01 (sample SAMEA2619840, study PRJEB7988) | marine metagenome | isolation source: saline water (ENVO:00002010), including
TTCATTTTTTTATAGGGATAATGTTTTGAAAGTAGCTTACGTTTTTGCAACATCAGGGAATACTGCTCATTATAAATTGGGGCAAATGATTCTTCCACAATTAGAAGAAAATCGTCATGGAGTAGAAGTAGTAGGCCTATTCTTTTTCGACGACAACACACTCATTCTTCAAAAAGGAAATGAAATTGGAGAAAGATTGTCAAAGGTAGCAGCCTCTCAAAATATTTTGCTTATGATGTGTGACCAATGTGCACTCTCAAGAGGCTTGGCAGAAGGAGCACCAGGCGACAAAGATAGTATAATGACTAAGGCAGCTCCAAAAAATACGGTTGATAACGTTACGGTAGGTTGTTTCCCAGATTTATATACAGCTTTATCAGGAAATATGCCTGATCAGGTTATTACAATATAGTAAACGTTTATTCTTATAAAACAAACGGGTATCAATATGCCTCAACCTCTACATGGCATTAGAGTAATTGATTTTTCCACTCTTCTGCCTGGTCCTATGGCAACTCTTTTTCTTGCAGAATCAGGAGCAGAGGTTATTAAAGTGGAACCCAGAGGTAGTGGTGAGGAAATGCGTTTACAACATCCTAGGTGGGGAGAAAGCAGCGTTAGTTTCTCTTTATTAAACCGCGGGAAAAAAAGTTTAGAAGTAAATCTAAAAAAACCTGAGGAACTTCAACGTATCATTGCTTTGATTAAATCTGCAGATGTACTAGTAGAACAATTTCGTCCCGGAGTAATGCAACGTCTTGGTTTAGACTATGACACCTTATCTAAAAAGAATCCTAAATTAATCTATTGTTCTATCACCGGATACGGTCAAAACGGCCCTAAAAAACTGAACGCAGCACATGATTTAAACTATATTGGAGATACAGGACTTTTGTCACTCAGCATGGGACAAGATGAGAGTCCTGTTATTCCTCCTACTTTAATTGCTGACCTAGCTGGAGGGTCACATCCTGCTTTTTCTAATATACTTCTTGCCTTAAGAGAACGTGACCAAACTGGCAAAGGTTCTTTTCTTGATATTTCAATGACAGACAATTTATTCTTTATGATGTATTCATTAATAGGCAATGCTCTAGCACATGATGTTTGGCCTGAAAATGGAAATGAAAAATTGACCGGTGGTAATCCTCGTTATCATTTATATCCTACAAAAGATGACCGATTTGTTGCTGTTGCTTGTTTAGAAGAGAGATTCTGGAAAAATTTTGTGAACATTATTCAACTTGAACCGGAATTTGCAAAAGAAAATAAAGACCCTAATAAAACGAAAAAACGTATTAAAGAAATCATAAAAAGCAAAAGTGCGACCGAATGGGAGAGTCTCTTTCAAACATCCGATTGTTGCTGCACTATTGTAAAAACACTTAAAGAAGCACTCTCAGATCCTCATTTTGCAAATAGAAATTTATTTTCTAAATTTGTTGAGAACGATGCAGGAGAAAAAATACCTTCCATTCCAATTCCGATATCCAAGAATTTTCTTTCTAATAACAAAGCAAAAGCCAAGGCTCCTTCACTTGGCAAAGATAACAGTACACTTTTAAACTAAAAAATAAATTAACTTTATGAGTTATTTTTAAATCTATTATAAGATGATATCCTTTTTCTAATTTATTCGGGGTAAAACAGAAAACTATCAGGGAGTAAAATTCAAAATGGCATTAATAAACATGGTCAAAGATTCGATTGATATAGGAATAGTAGTTCAAGATCTAGAAAAAGCTTCTCATTTTTATGGAGAAATTTTAGGTTTCCCTATCGTTCGTGAAGTTGAAATCACTGCAGATAAAGCTACGCAGGCAGGATGTGCTTCAGGACGTTTCCAATTCAAAGCTTTTCAAGCAGGCGAGGTACAACTAAAAGTAGCACAGGCAGATTCCAATCCCAATAATGGTGGAGGAAAAGTAGATGCTTCCACTGGCTTCCGTTATATTACATTCACAGTTGATAGTGTTGAAGAAACATATAATAATCTCAAGAATGCAGGAGTAAATATTCAAGGAGAAGTAACAGAAGTTATTCCTGGACGCTTCATTGTTTTCTTTGCAGACCCTGACGGAAATATGCTTGAATGTGTAGGCCCTAAATAATTTTTCATCGCCCAGCTCTAGGAAATATTAGCACTAACTATAGATGAAATATTATGTTTTCTTTTTTTATTCACTATATTTCTGAATTCACATATTTTGGAATTTTTTTAGTTCTACTTCTTTGTGGTTTGGGCCTACCTTTACCCGAAGATATTATTATTTTCACATCTGGTTATCTCTCCTACATTGGGACCACCAAACCAATTACAGCTCTTTTCGTTAATTTAATTGGGATTCTTGCTGGTGATTTGATTATTTATGGTATTGGCTATTATTATGGGGAACAAATTTTCAAATTTCGTTTTTTAAAAAAAATTGCTACTGAAGAAAGATTAAAAAAATCTAAACATTTCTTTACTATTCATGGGAAAAAAGCAGTCTTTTTCGGACGTTTTCTTATGGGATTACGCGCACCACTTTTTCTTGTGGCTGGAATAACAAAATTTCCATTTAAAACTTTCATAATAATGGATCTAACAGCCGCAATTATAAGCGTTCCACTTCTTTTTTCGTTGTCTTTTTACTTCGGAAGTCAGATTGAATACGCTCTAGATATTCTAAGTTCACTTCAAAAAATCATCTTTTTCGTTGGATTCATAATAATTTTTTGTATTTTTTGGAAAGGATTTAAATTCATGAAACGAGAAAAAACTAAATAGAAAAACTCTCTGAAAAAGATGAAATAGAGTGTGCTCCTAGAGGATCGGAACGAAGATGATGAATTCTACAATTTATTCCATGTTCAGTATATATATTCTGCATTGCTATCCCAATTCGTTCTGCATTATCTTCACAAATAGCCAAAACACAAGGGCCAGCACCACTAATACAAACTCCAAGAGCACCTGCGTTACGACCAGCTTCAAAAACCTCATCTAAAGGACCCATGAGTTCTTTCCGATAAGGCTGGTGTAGACGATCTTCCATTCCTTCGGAAAATAAATCATTTTTTCCTAAAGAGAAAGCCGTAAGGAGCATCGCTACTCTTTGAACATTGAAGGTAGCGTCAGAAAGAGTTACCTTATGCGGAAGTTTTTTTCTCGCTTCGGAAGTATTTACTTCAAAATCTGGAACAAGAATCACCCAGTTGTAATCCTCCTGAACGGGAACTCTTGTATATATTGTCTGCCTATTTTTTCCTATTGCAGAAACACAAAAACCACCTACAAGTGCAGGAACAACGTTATCAGGATGACCTTCCATCTTTACAGCTATTTGAACCAATTCATCCAAACTTAAAGGCTCTCCAATCAATAAATTGCCTGCAACTATGCCTCCTACTAGAGCTGCAGAACTACTTCCTAATCCCCTAGATAGAGGAATATGATTTCTTTGTTTCATCCACAATCCTTTAAATGAACGATTGGCTTTTTTAAACACTGCCTTTACAGCATCTACACAGATATTAGTCTCATCCTTTGGAATGATTCCTGCCCCTTCTCCTTCAACGTGAATAGATAAACCCCAAGGAAGTTCGTCTAATTCAATGCGATTGTAAAGGTTTAATGCCACACCAATAGTATCGAAACCGGGTCCAATATTTGTCGTGCTAGCAGGAACTTGTACCCTAACAAGCGTCAAATTTTTTCTCCTTAAGAATCTGATTTTTCATTCTAAATTAGTTGAATGCAATATAACACATCCGAATTCTGCCATCTCTTTTAATGCTCTCTCTCCGTCACTCTTTTGTATATTAACAGATTCAACACAGTCACTTATCAAAACTACTTCGAAACCTTCTTTTCTGGCATCTATTGCGGTTGCTCGAACACAATAATCAGTAGCAAGTCCACAAATGAAAACTTTATTTACTCTGTGTTCTTTCAAAATTTTAGTAAGTTCTGTTCCTTGAAATCCAGAGTACGCCTCCAGTGATTCATCTCTCCCCTTTGAAACAACTTTGTCGAATAAATGATCATACAGAAAATTATGAAATTGTGCTCCTTTTGACTCTTCTACACAATGTTCAGGCCACATACCTCCCTGTTTTTCAAAAGAAATATGATTTTTAGGATGCCAATCTCTAGTCCCAACGCGTAGCCAATCGTCAATAGCAAGTAATTTGTTAATACGTGGAATTATTTTGTCCCCCTTATCAACCGCCAAAGCACCGCCAGGACAGAAATCATTTTGCACATCGACTACTATCAAAGCTTTTAAAAATTTAGAGAGATGATCCATTTTATCTTCTATATATTAGAAATAGATTTAATTTTTTATTTAAAAACGCATTCTGGAATTCCAATATCTACTGATTCTCCAGGTTTCTCTTCTATCTTCGTTTCAAATACCCCATCACAATTTTGATCTAAAAAAGTAACATCAAATGGATACTTCCCATCCAAATCAAGATTAATTGCAAAAACAATTTTATTGATAGAAAAAGTCTCAAATTGAAAACCCCATTCATCAAGAAACTGTTTGATTATAGTTTCTTTGCCAGGAATTCTTTTCGAAAAATCTCGTTTGTCCCAACCAAGAAAATTAGAAGTAGCAATTTCAGGAATATCAAAACCAGATAAGTTTTTTTCAACAGAAGCAGAACCTGAGTTTCCAGACTGAGCATTTACATATTCTGAAAAGAAAAAACTAGATGTAAAACTTAATGAAAAAATCAAAAAGAAAATCAGACGAAAATACATTTAAAAACTCCTAAGTAAATCAAAAACAATTATCATACTGACTTCCATATTGAACATAAAGTAGAGCGAAAAATCAAACCACACTTAGATACCCAACGAAGAATTATTGAAAAAATTAAGAAATATATAAAAAGGAATCATTTAAGAGTGACAAAAAAATAGTATTACGCCAGAATGTATTTCGTAGTTAAATAATCCCAAATTTTAAATTAGGAAGGGAATGTATATGAACTTAGATGATAGGAAAGCTCGTCTGATTGATCCCGCAAAATTAGATTCTGAAGGCATGGCAGGGGGTGCAACTCACAAAGGAATCATCTCGAAAGAGGCGGACGGAGTAGATTTGAATGTATTTTATTCACGAATTCAGCCAGGACAAACTCACGATTGGCATCATCATGAAGAAGATGAAGTTATATTTTGTATCTCTGGAAGTGGTCGCTACGACCTTGACGACGGAGAAATAGTTTATGGTCCCGGACAATTTATTTTCATGCCCAAGGGAACCAGGCACTGTAATCACTGTACTAGTGAATCTGACACTATGCTAGTAGCAATTTTTCAGCCTGCAAGACATTAAATTCTATTTGAGTTCTTTAAGAATTAATCCTAAAGGAAATTCCCGGACTGTGTTTACTAGGAATAAGATTTATTCTTTTCCTTCTAAAAAACTGGATGGCACATGCTAATCCTAATTTGTTTTCTATCAATTTTCACAGTTTATACTACCGGTTTCCTTATAGGTCCGATTCTTGAAGAAATGTCTTCAGAATTAAATCAATCTATCTCCAATCTAAGTCAGCTTGCCGCAATTACTTTTCTCGGTTGGGGAATTGGTGGGCCCATAGCAGGAATTATGACTGATAAATTAGGAGGAAAACGTGTTCTTCTTTTTGGTCTTATTGGAGTAGTCCTTTCTAATTTCGCAATTTTATTAACGAGCAATTATACAATGCTTCTCTTTCTGCGCTTTACTGCTGGATTATTCTGTGGTTCTGTCCCTGCAACGTGCATATCTACCTTGGGAGAACTCCTTTCAGGAAAAAAACGTGTCATAGGCATGGGACTTGCTACAGCGGGAATTGCAATCGGTATGTTTATAGGTCTGCCAAGTGTTGCGTATATCACTTCTTTTTTTGGATGGAGAGGAGGATTTGTTGCATTAGGAATTTTATGTTCTTTAGTAGTTCTTTTTGTAATTATACTTTTTCCAAATTTAAGGGGGAAAAAAAATCATACGATTTCAAGACAATTTTCTTGGGTAAAAAATTCAAAAACGTGGCATATTATCGGAGGAAATATATGTGAAAGGTTTATTACAGCAGTTTTTTTGACATACATCTCACTTCTTCTAATAGAAAAATTCAAACTTCAAATTCAGGATATTTCAACATTGCTACCTTATATTCTTCTAGGAGCGACTCCAGGAGCGCTTTTAGCAGGTCCTTTCGGCTCCCTTAAAAATTGTTTTCAATACATTTCTTTTATGGCCTTACTTCAAGGATTCTTAATGGTATTTGTTTTCACTATAGAAACAACATTTGTAATTACTACAATATCTGGTTTCTGTTTAATGTTTCTAAGTCAAACAAGTAGACCCATGGTTATGAATAGTCTCACCAATGTTGCCCCCGAAGCAAAAGGATCTATAATTGGATTCTATTCTACTAGCAACCAACTCGGTCATATGTTAGGCGCTTCAATCATGGGATTTGGTTATGCATTAGGGGGGATAAAAACAGCAGGTCCAATTTGTATTTTTGTATCTATAATCGCATGTATTCTATACTTTAGAATACATTTATCAGAAAAATCAGATTAAAAGTATGTATAAAATTTAAGCGTAATTACTATTTATTCTTAACAGCATCTTTTCTTCTTGGACCTGGAAAAACATCTTGGTCTACAATTACTTCAACAATCACAGGAACATCCTGTTTTAAAGCTTCGCTATATGTATCTTCAAGATCTTTTATGTCATCAACACGATATCCTTTTGCACCAAAAGAACGTGCATAGTCATCAAAACGTGGATTTCCTATTTGGTCAGCAACATAGCGGCCATCATAAAAATGTTTTTGATAAGCTCTTTCTGAACCAAGATTAAAATTATTCAAAACTACACAAACTGTATTGAGCCCTTCTCGAATGGCAGTCTCAATTTCAGAACCATTACACAAGAAAGCACCATCTCCACTAATAGTAACAACTGGCCTGTCAGGACATGCAAGCTTTGCCCCAAGACCCAGAGGATATCCTACTCCAATTGCAGCAAGATCCTGTGGAGATATAAAACTATGAGGACGATCAAATCTTTGATATTCGTATATATAACCAGCTGCGCTTCCAGCATCATTTGTCAAAATAGTTCCTGGTTCCAAAACCTTTGATAGAGCCATATGAGCTCTTCTAGGATCTATAGGTTTCGCATTGAGTTCAAAAGCATTAGCTCTATGAACTTCCTGACTGTTTTTTACTTCTTCTGCTCTTTTTCTCCAATCAGGACGAGAATTGTTTTCCTGACCTAAACATGAATTTAAAGCATCTATAGCTAGCGAGGCGTCAGAACAAATCCCTATATCTGTCTTAAAATTTCTTCCAATCACGCTTTGGTCAACGGCAATATGAATAAGTTTTGAGTTTTTAGGAATAAATTCAGATTTAAGAAAAGTACTAGAATGTGCTAATCGAGTACCAATTGCCAAAACAAGATCAGATTCTTCAAATAGTTCTCTTGCTTCTGGAATGGTTCCTCTGCCTATCGAACCCAAGAAAAGAGGATGTCTATTATCAACAACATCATCTCTTCCAGTAGACGTCATGATAATAGCTCCAAGAGACTCAGCAAGAGTTAATAACTTCTTGCTAGCTGCTGACCATAGCACTCCACCTCCTGCAATAATAACAGGTTTCTTAGATTGGTTTAGAAGATTAACTGCATTATTAATAAGACTAGGATCAGGAGCATGATTTGGCCTGTCTACTTGCCAAAGATCTTCAGAAGGTTGAAAATCAACCAATTCATTCATGACATCTCTTGGAAGATCCACGTGAACAGGACCAGGAACACCAGAAATAGACATCATATAAGCTTCTTGGATAATTTCTCCTATCCTATCTGGCCTCCTTGCTTGTACTGACCATTTTACCATAGGCTTAAACATAGCGATTTGATCAAGTTCCTGAGTAGAGTCTCTGAATGTATCCTTCATCATTGGTGCACCAGTAATAACTATAACAGGGCTCTGTGCACCTTGTGCATGGGCTACCCCTGTAACTAAATTTGTTGCACCTGGACCGTTAGTAGCCATACAGACACTTGGCTTTCTAGTTAGACGCGAATAAGCATCTGCCATTAGTGCTGCAGATTGTTCATGGCGGACAGTAAGGAAATGTATATCTTCTCTGCCATACATACCATCAAGAATTTCAATCATACAAGAACCTGCCATTCCTATTACATGCTGTACTTTTAGTTCAACCAGAGCTTCAATTACTGCATGTCCTGCTGTTATTTTGGCCATGAATTCAAAATCTCCTAAAACTAAAATTTTAAGATTATTGTTTAGTCCCAATTTTAAGAATAATTAAACAATTTCTCAACTTAGAAAGAAAAAAATGAAATAAACACTTGACAAAAACCTTCGTTTTTTGTTTGTATTGTAATCGTATTTTATTCGCTTAATAGGAGAAAAAATGTTTTTAACTAAAAGACAACGTCAAATATATGATTACATTAAAAGTTTTATAGACGAACAAGGATATGCGCCTAGTATCGTAGAAATAGGTGAAAATTTCAATCTTACTTCACCTGCAACGGTTCATAAACACCTACAAAATCTTGCACAAAAAGGTATGATTAAAAGAAGTTGGAACAAAAGTCGTGCAATAGAATTAATGCCTGAAGTACTTCAAATTGAAAATACTTTGCCAGAAGAACGAACAACAAAGTTGCCGCTACGTGGAGTGATTGCTGCTGGCGGACTCTTGGAAGCAATAGAAGAAACTGAAACGATTCCTCTCCCATGGGCATCAGAAAAAAATAATCTATATGTTTTAAAGGTTAAAGGAAATTCCATGATAGAAGATCACATTCAGGATGAGGACTACGTTATTGTAGAACAGAGACAAGCCGCACAAAATGGAGAAACTGTAGTAGCGCTTGTAGACAATTTAAGTGCTACTCTAAAACGACTCTATTATGAATCCAACGGATGGGTTCGTCTACAACCATCAAATTCTTCAATGGAACCTATTATGATTGAAGAAGAACGTCTTCGTATACAAGGGGTTGTAGTCGGAGTACTAAGAAGATATTAATCAACTTTTTAAAACGAGAGAAGAATTAATATAGTTCCGATCACGGACATAAATGCTCCACCTATTAACTTCAAATTAATCTTCTCAATTTGATCCAAAAACATTTTTGAAACTAAAATCACAACCAGAGGTTGTAAGGCAGTTATAGAAGAAACATTAACAACTAAAGTATAAGACAAAGCATTCGTGTAACATGGAATCGCAATCGTCTGACACACAGCAGCACAAATTAACCATTTCCAATTCTTTTTTGGAAATATTCTTTTATCTTTTTCCTTTGGTTTAAAAAAGACATACAACAACCAGGCAAAAACACATCCTATATTTATTACGAACATTGAAGTTGCAAAAGGTCCGTATTCTACAGGAAGATCTTTAGAGATAGCCTTCAACATTGTCCCACACAAACTCCAATTCAATGTTGTAGCTCCAGCAGACAAGTAACCTAATATTATTCTTTTCTTTGATTTCAAATCCTTAGTATCTTGGAGAGAAACCGAGGAACGAACCACATAAATTACTCCTACCATCAAGACAGCAAGTCCTAACAACATTTTAAAAGTAATCGGTTCATCTAAAAAAAGGGAAGCTAAATAAGCACTAACTGCTGGAGTGCTTGCAGCAATTGGAATTGTTCTGCTAGGTCCTATTTGTCCAATAGCGTAATAATATGAAAGCCTTGAGAGAGCAATCATCATAAAACCTGTGACAACTATTAATACATAAGTAGCAATAGAAGAATAAATCAGACTGTTTAAAGAAAAAGTAAAGAAGAATAAAATCGCAACAAAAATTCCATTTAAGGTAGAAGCAAGTGCGGCTACTTTTAATAATGGAGCATTCTGCATTGACAACCTTATAAAAAAAGACAGAGCCGCCCATGCAAAAAGAGCACCGCTTGAGTAAATAAATCCTAACGTTAAATTACTAATTATAACCCCCTAAAATTTATCTATTAGGAAACGTTCTTTAAAAACTCCTTCAAGTAGAGACCTGTCTTAGACAACTTGTTTTCCTGTATTTCTTCCGGTGTCCCCTGTGCAATAATACAGCCACCATTTTCTCCACCATCTGGTCCTAAATCTATTACCCAATCTGAACGACTTATCATATCTAAATTATGTTCGATTACAACAACAGTATTTCCTAAAGAAACAAGTTTATATAAAACTTTAATTAAATATTCTATATCTTGAAAATGAAGTCCAGTTGTAGGTTCATCCATTAAATATAAAACATCACTAGGAGGCTTAGAGGAAAGTTGTCCTGCAATTTTTAATCTCTGTGCCTCTCCACCTGACAAAGTATTAACAGGCTGACCGATCCGAAGATATCCTAATCCAACATCCCTCAAAATATAAAGTTTTTTTACAATCGAACTAACATTATGAAAAAAAACAATCGCCTCATCTACTGTTAATTGTAAAACCTGATTGATATCTAAATCTTTATATTTTATTTCTAAAGCATGAGAACTAAACCTCTTACCCAAACAGTCAGGACAGGTTATAAAAAGATCTGCCATAAAATGCATTTCTATTTTTTGAACCCCACTGCCAGAACAACTGCTACATCTTCCTCCTTGTGAATTAAAAGAAAAATGCCCAGGTGTAAAACCTAAAATTCTTGCTTTTTTAGTTTCTGCAAAAAGTTTACGGATTATGTCATAAGCTTTTAAGTAGGTAACTGGATTGCTTCTCGGACTCTTTCCTATAGGGTTCTGATCAAGTAAAACTACATCGTCTATGTTTTCATATCCTTCTATTCTCTTGAACCGACCCACTTGATCATTGGAATTTTTTAAAATACGAGAAAGAGCTGGATAGAGAACTCCATGAATTAAACTACTTTTTCCAGAACCCGAAACTCCAGTAACTGAAATAAGTTTGCCCATCGGAATGTGCAAGTCTACTTTCTTAAGATTATTTTCTTCAGCACCGTATAGAGACAATTTCTTATTGGTCTTTATACGATTGGAATTTCTATGAACAGATATTTGTTTCTCTCGTGAAAGATACAAGGCTGTTTTTGATTTTTTATTCTTATGAAATTCTCTTTTCAAACCATCGAAGACTATTTCTCCTCCTTTTTCTCCCGCTCCTGGACCAAGATCAATAATGTAATCAGATTCTTCAATTACATCTCTGTCATGTTCGACGACCAAGACGGTATTCCCCTGTTTAACAAGACCTTTGAGTATTTTAATTAAACGATGATTATCTCTAGGATGAAGGCCTATAGTCGGTTCATCTAAAACATATAGAGTTCCTGTCAAACTTGCACCAAGTTGTTTTGCAAGATTAATTCTCTGATGTTCCCCTCCACTTAGCGTCTTTGTTTCTCTTGAAAGAGTTAAATATTCTAATCCCATATCATGCAAAAATTGTATTCTATCTTGAATTTGTCTAAAAAGATCGGATGTCAAAACCGTATTTCTATTTGTTTTAGATAGTTTGTCAAAGAAAGTTTTTAAATCCATAATAGACATGTTACAAATTTCCCCTATTGTTTTTTTGTTTACTTCAAAATAATGCGCTTCGTTCTTTAGACGACTACCGTTACAACTAACACAGCGATAGAGACTTTGATATCTCCTAATTAAAACCCGAACCCAAACCTTATATTTTCTTTTTTTTAATCTTTCAAAAAAAGGATTAATTCCCATTAAACTTTTTGAACCATTAAAAATCATTTTTTTATGTTTTTTACTAAGTTCTTTCCATGGCTTATATATATCCAAACCTTCATTTTTTGCTGAATCTAGAAGTTGCTTGCCAAATCTTTCTCTATAACGTGGCATTTTCCATGGCTGAACGGCTCCTTGAGCTAGAGTTAAACTTGAATCCGGAATTAACAAAGATTCATCTAGAGCTAGAGTATTTCCAAAACCACCACATTCAGAACATGCTCCATTTGGATTATTGAAACTAAAAAGAGTTGGTAAGGGTAATTGAAATCTTATACCACAACATTCAAGTCTTTTGCTGTAACGAAGTAAAGGACCATCAACTATCTTAATTTGTGCGTACGAATCTCCTTCCATAAAAGCTATCTCAATTGATTCTGTAATTCTAGATTTATTCTTTTCTGAGAATTCTAATCGATCTACTACAACATAAAAGTTCTTATTATTTTCTGGAAAAATTCTTTCGAAATTCAAAGAATTATCGTGTAAATCAAGTGAATCTAGATCAATAATTTCTTCGTTTACAAGAATACGAAGAAATCCCTTAGATAAAATTGAAAAAAGATATTCCTTAACCTCCTCTATTGAGTCGATTGCTTTTTCAAAAAGCACAAAACCTCTTGAGTCTTTATGATTTAAAAGAAGATTATTAATAATCCTGTCCTCTGTATCCTGCGAAACCATCTTTCTACAACTAGGACATCTCAGATCACTCGCTTTTGAAAACAACAGTCGTAGATAATCATAAATTTCAGATGCAGTCCCGACCGTAGATCTAGAATGAGTGACCGGGTTATGCTGCTCTATAGAAATCGAAGGATTAATACCATCTATAAAGTCAACATCAGGTTTGTCAATTCTTTCCAGAAATTGTCTTGCATATGTAGATAGACTTTCAACGTATCGACGATGTCCCTCTGCATAAATTGTATCGAATGCTAGAGAAGATTTACCTGAACCACTTGGACCCGTTAAAACAATTAATTTTTCACGTGGTAGGTGTACAGAAATATTTTTGAGGTTATGTTCTCGAGCACCTCTTATTATAATTTCATCGCTCATTATTTCAAATCTCTAAATAAAAGTTTGCTCAGATCGCATGGAGACGTCCACCATCTACCAACAGAACACTACCTGTAACATAACTTGCATCAGGAGAAGCTAAAAACGCTACCATCGCTCCAAATTCTTTAGGCTCTCCATGTCGCTTTAAGGGTATACCTGCAGAAGAGTTTTCCAAAGCTTCCTTCAAAGAAATCCCTTCTTTTTCTGCAATTTTTTGTCTTCCTGAAATAAGACGATTCGTAAGAATTGTTCCAGGACAAACAACATTCACTAAAATATTTTCTGGACCAAGTGACTTTGAAAGTGATTTAGACAGTCCCGAAACTGCAGGACGCATCACGTTTGAAAGCAATAAATCTTCTATAGGTTCTCTAACTGAACTAGATAAAATAAAAATGATTCGACCATAATCTCTATTTCTCATATACGGTAAAGTTGCCCTAACTAGGCGTACTGCACTCAAAACATTAATTTCAAATGCAGAAATCCAAATATCATCTTCAAAATCATCAAAATATCCTCTTGGAGGACCCCCAACATTAGAAACTAAAATATCTATGCCACCAAAATGTTTTGCAGCACCAGAAACAAAATTATCTACTCCTTCTCTAGTACCTATATCTGATACACAGCACCAGGTTTCAGAACCACTAATTTCGCGAATTTCATCTGCTGCCTCGTTGATTTCATCTTCATTCCTAGAACAAATAGCTACAGATGCCCCTTTTTTTGCTATTTCTAAAGCAGAAGCCTTACCTAAACCTTTACTCGCAGCTGAAACAAGAGCAACTTTTCCTTTTAAATTCTCCATTTTTAAACTCCAGAGTTTTCAAACTATCGCAAAAAATATTTTATTTGTCATAAAAAACAATAAATGCAGGAACAGATCTACCATAAATGTTTTTTTTAAAAATTCCAGAATTAATACTTAACTGGGAACTAGAACCCCCATCAAGATTTATAGCATCTATAACGGAAAAACCTATGTTTTCATGAGCAAAAATCTTTTGTAGTTCACACCAAGAAACACCTCTATCATTTTCTTGGCTAACAAGAACAACAATCTTTCTATCCTTTAAAATAGATACTACAGTCCTTCTATTCGCTCTATTAAACTCTCTGTACTTATTTAATCCTTTAACCGGCTTTCCATTTTTAAAAAGATATGGACCTGCCTGTAAAACATCTCCAGGAATAGTCTTCCTAAAAAAATCACGATGATAAATCATAATATGATTTGTCTTTTTGTTTATGTGTAAAAGAGCGCCAAAATGTAATGAACGACGAGTCCCTTTAAATAAAACTCTACTATTAAACGTTTTATTCCCACTTCTAAAAAAACCCATCGGACGGTAATTATGATCATAAAATCCAGCATTAATTATGATAGTAGCATTTAATCTCTTAACCAATTCGGATGCATTGATCATTAAATTTTTATTCTTTTGTAAATAAATTTGAGGTCTAAAGTTATTTGTTGAAAAACGAACTGCATATAGACGAGAAAAAGACATATCAGGAAAAAGAATCTTTATTTCTCGAGTTTCTAATTTACCGAGATGACTCTTAATCCACATATTTTTTTCAATAACTAATTCTTTTTCAAAACAACGTGCGAAAGTTTCTTTTGTGTGAAACATAATAAAAAAAATAATGAAAATAAAAATAAAAAAAAATTTCATTTGGAAAAACTCCTAAAAACCAACTGCACATCCATCCCTACGATGATCAGAACCTGCTGCATAGACACCATTTGGTAAAACCATTATGCCTTGGCCACCCCCAAAACCCTCATAACCACCGGCACGAGAAACATTATGTCCAAATCCTCTTAATCCATCTAAAACATGATCAGGAACGCCTGATTCTATTGCTACGTTCTTGTCTCCTAAAAATCTAAATCTAGGAGAGTCAATTGCATCCTGAATATCCATCCCAAAATCTACTATATTCGAAAGTACTTGCACATGACCCTGAGCTTGCATATCACCGCCCATAACTCCATAACTTAAAAATGGTTTTTCGTCCTTCATAACAAAACCGGGAATAATGGTATGAAAAGGTCTTTTGCCAGGTGCTACACAATTTGGATGACTTCGATCAAGATTAAAGCCAAAACCACGATTTTGAAGTATAACACCACTATCAGAACCTGTTATTCCTGAACCAAAGTGCTGAAAGACACTGTTAATAAAAGAACACACATTTCCATCTCTATCGGAAGTTGTTAAATAAATTGTATCAGAAGAATTAAGTGGATTCCCCGGGTTAAAATTTGATGCCTTCTGTGGTTTTATTAATTTTTTTCTTTCTCTTGAATATTCTTTTTCCAGAAGAGATTTGATCGGGATTTTTTCGAAATTTGGATCAGCAATAAAACTGTCTCTGTCAGCAAAAGAAAGTTTCATAGACTCTATCAGTAAATGAAGATGTTCTACAGAACCATACCCAAAACTAGATAGATTGAAATTTTCTAATATATTTAAGCAAATGAGAGCTGTGACACCTTGAGAATTAGGTGGGATTTCATATAGTTCATAACCTCTATAATTTGTTTTTAGTGGTTCTACCCATTCAGATCTCATAGAATCAAAATCAGACTCAGACAATAGTCCTCCTTGTTGTCTAATATAACTAATGATTTTTTTGGTAATCTCACCTCTATAGAAAATATCTTTCCCGTAGACAGAAATTTTTTTAAAAGTTTCTGCAAGAAGTGGATTTTTAAAAATAGTACCTACATCAGGCACACTTCCATTTGGCAAGTATATCTTCCTTGAAAAATCACATGACTTTAGCTTTTCTGTCTGATGGACCCAAGCATTTCGAATAATAGGGGAAACAGGAAATCCCTTTTCAGCATAATCAATCGCTGGTTCCAAAAGTCTTGCAAGAGTCATCTCTCCACTACCAAATTTCTCAAGACCTGTACACCAACCATCTAGAGCACCAGGAACCGTAATTGAAAGAGCCCCTGTTTCTGGCATATCTTTTAATCCCTTACTGTCAAAAAAATCCCACGTCGCTTCTCTTCCTACTGCTCCACTTCCATTTAATCCATATAACTTCTGTTCATTTTCATTCCAATACATCATGAACATATCTCCACCAATCCCAGTAGATTGAGGCTCAACCACGTTTAAAACAGCTGCGGTAGTAATCGCTGCATCAATTGCATTTCCTCCTTCTTGCAGAACCTGCAACCCTGATTGAGCAGCCAAAGGTTGACTAGTAGCCACCATTCCATTATTGGAAAATACTGGGGATCGGCCTGAAGTTAGGGTGGTCTGAGCAATATGTTCAGTCATTTATAGCCCTCAAAATTAAAATTTGTAAAAATTTTCATTCGCAAAAACGGTTTTTCTTAGCCTTCTGGTTTTTGAAGTAACAATAGTTTTTGGACCGACCACACAATCTGTAAGTATTAGATCATTTTCCACAAAAGAATTCGAGAAAATAATAGACCCAATTGACTTAGAACCTTTTGACAAACAAGAACCAGACATGAGAATAGAATTTCGTGAAGCTACTGCATCTTTTTCTATTTTTGCCTTTCTGGAAATTAAAACGGGTGGTTCTATAAAACCTGACCCCCAGGAAATTTTTTCTCCTTCAATAAAAAGAAATTCATCAGTAGGCCAATCAAAATCAGGGATAAAATCACCAGACAATAGATCTCTATTCACTTGAACGAAACGTTCAATCGTTCCTGTATCAGCCCAATACAATTCGCTAATTATGGCACCAATCCTCTCATCTTCATAGATTAATTTAGGATAAATTTCCTGTGCTATATCACAAAATCTGTTGGAAGGAATATGTTTAAAAATTGAAGGAGACATTACGCTAAGTCCTGTAAACATTCCACAAATCATTATTTTATTTTTTTTGTTAGGTGCATAATGTGACAAGAACTTGATTAATCTTCCTGAGACATCTACTCCTAAAATACCATAAGAAGTTGCCTCCGGAGAACGTCTAAGTATAAGAGTAGCTAGATAATTTCCTCTACTATGATGTTCTAACGCTGACATAAAATCGATAGAAGATGGAGCATCACAATTAACAACAAAAAAAGGTTCTTTCTTTTCGCTAAGAAATTCTTCTGCATTCTTTAAACATCCCGCAGTGCCAAGAATCTCTTCTTCAAAAAAATAATTCAACTTTATCCCTTGAAAATCCTCTCCTAAAGTTTTCTTTATCAATTCAGACTTGTAATGAAGATTAATTCCTACTTCTTTTACTCCACATTTTCGCAACTTATAAAGTGCGAACTCTATTTGTGGCACTCCTCCTAGAGGCATAAGAGCTTTGGGTATTTCTTTTCCAATCAGACCTAGTCTTTGACCAAATCCTGCCGAGAGAATAAATGCACGCATAAAATATTTTAATTTGAAAAAACTGAATCATTTCTAATGGCAAGTGCTACATCTTCTGGTCGTATCGGAAGTTGATAAAAACGATGTCCTACAGCATCCGCAACTGCATTAGAAATAGCTGCTAGGGTTGGAACCATGGCACTTTCACCAACGCCTTTTGCACCATATGGTCCTGTAGAGTTTTTTTCTTCAACTATAATTGTATTCATTTCAGGGGTATCTGAAGAAACGGGTATTTCATATCTTGCGAAATCTGGAGTCAAAACTTTTCCTTCATGAACTTCTACTTCTTCAATAAGAGCCTGTCCAATCCCCATTTCTATACCACCTTGAATTTGAGCAATAACGCCTTGAGGATTAATAGCCCTACCAACATCATGGGCAGCTGTAACATTCAAAACCCAAACTTCTCCAGTTTCAGGATTAACTTTCACATCCGCAACCTGGACACCATAACTATAAACCATAAATGGATCACCTTTGCCAGTTTCTGGATCAAAAGTTAGAGGACCAGTAGAGAACCAACCATGACCATTGATCTGTTTGCCCAAAAATAAAGCTCTCTTTACCACCTCTCCAAAATTGACAAAACGATTTGGTGTGCTCTTAATAAATATTTTTCCACCTTTGAAAGACATATCTTCCAAAGAACACTCAAGCATATCTGCAGCAACAGGGGCAAGTATTTCACGGATCTCTAAAATCGCTTGGCAAATTGCATTGCCGGGAATTGTAGTTGAACGTGAACCGGCTGTGAAACCGCTCTCAGGCATAGCATCAGTATCAACAGGCATCATTCTTACATCTTGGAAATTCACACCTAAAGCTTCTGCAGCAATTTGGGCCAAAACAGTATTTGAGCCTTGCCCAAGTTCTATAATTCCCACACTAACTTGAACTTTTCCGTCATCTGTAACGTGAACCTGTGCACCACATGAATCAGAAGGTCCAGCAGCCCCTGTAGAATACCAAAATCCAGCTACTCCCCTTCCATAAAGAAACCCATCTTCATTTAACGAAACTTCTCTTGGATGTTTAGGAAGAGAGCTTTCTGCTTCATCTAAACAAGATATAAAACCTACACTTTCTTTCAAAACCTGGCTAGTTCCGGTTTTTGACCCAACTCTAAATCCATTTATTCTCCTGAGTTGAAAAGGATCTATTTCTAAATTTTTGGCCAATTCATCAATTTGTGATTCAATTGCAAAGTGTACTTGTGGTACACCCAATCCTCTCATCGCACAAGTATTGATACTATTAGTAAAAACCATAAATCCGTCGACTTTAATGTTTTCACACTCGTACGCACCAGGAGAGTGTATAATCAATTTCTTTAAAATTCCTGGGCCAACTGCAGTATATGGACCTTTATTTAAATATATTTTAATTTCCATTGCTACAATTTTTCCATTTTCCTTTGCACCAATTTTATGGTGTATAATCGCAGGAACTCTTTTTGCTTTAGCACCTAAAGATTCTTCTCTACTATAATTGTATATAACGGGTCGTCCGGTTTTTAGAGCTACTAGTCCAGCCCGCATTGCTATCTCTATAGAAGTTTCTTCTTTTCCTCCAAAACCGCCCCCTGGCTGAGTAGATATAAATTGAATTTCGTTTTGACCAAGACCCAGTACCGGCGAAATCACCCTTCTCACCATATGAGGACATTGCGTAGGTCCTGTACAAGTTATGCTTCCATCAGGATTTGGAATAACATATCCTGCATCTGGTTCGAGATAAGCATGATCAATCATTTGAGTTTTAAATGAATTTTCTATAACTACATCAGCAGCATCAAAACCTTTCTCAATATTTCCTTTTCTTATTTTATAATGTGCAAGAATATTATCTTGCGCAATAGGATGATCAGTGTGAATTATTGGTGATGTTTTTTTCATAGATTCTATCGGATCAAAAATAGCTGGGAGATCTTGAAAGGTTAGTTTCACTAGAGAAGCCGCCATTTCAGCTTCTTCTATAGATTCAGCAGCAACTAAAGCTACTACATCCTGTAAAGAATGATATTTATCTTCAACCAAAACTGGTTGATCTTTAGCCATCATCCCATATGTTTTTTCACCAGGAATATCCTTGGAAGTTAAAACGCACACAACACCTTTTGCACTAAGAGCCTTAGAAAAATCTATTTTTTTCAAAATACCATTTGGTGTGGGAGATAAAACTGGCGCAACATACAATGGGTTTGTTATTTTGTGATCAGCTGAGAATACTGGAGATCCATCTGCCTTTGGAGGAGCATCTACCCGAGGAATATTTTTCCCTACAATATCACCACCATCACTAGGACTTCCAAAAAGTTCCTGATAAAATCTTTCCGACATAAAATCTCTCCGTTTTTATTCTTTATCTGAATCTCTTTTCTTTCTTCTTATAAGTTCTTCAATTTCGTTAGCAACTTCATCCCCAGGAGGAAGTTCTTCCTCAAAATCTGTTGAAAAATCTGCACTATTAAGGTCTATTTCATCTTGATACATTATGACCTCGTCCTCTGATTCTTCTGAGTCTAATTCTGTAACATATTGCGAAAGTTTTGAATCCTTAGAAATTGCATCGTCAACTTTCCGAGAAAACGCCTCAGAATGATTTCTTAAAGTTTCTAAATCTAGAGAAATTTCTGTTAATTCTGTAAATTTTTCTAATAATGTGAAAGCAACCTTGGGGTTTTTTACGTTAGCTAAATAATGTGGGACATTACCCCAAAGAGAAATTGAGTCTAATTTGTTTCTTTGAAAAGTATTCTGAAGAACACCGACAATCCCAGTTGGCCCTTCATAGTCGCTTAAATCGACTCCTATACTCTCTGCAAGTTCTGGATTATTTGCTAAACATACCAACATGACTTCGTTTAAATGTGATGTTGCACTTAAAAAGGCACCCATCGTCACTGTAATTGTAGGGTTAATTTGTTTTATAAAATCTAGCATACAAGCTGAAAATAACTTCCATTTAAAATGTGGTTCTTTACCTATACCTACAACAACATCCGTTTCTTGAGAAGGAATAGAAAAATAGTAAAATTCATTTACTGGCCATTCGATTACTCTTTCTCCTGATTTATCTAAACGCACTGTCGGACGAGTATCAGAAAATTCAAAGAAATTCTGTGAATCTATATAAGCAAATCGTTTAGCAGAATATTTTTTTATTAAGTATGTTGCTGCCTCTGTTGCAGATTCGGCCGCATCACTCCATCCTGAAAAAGCCATCAAGAGAACAGGATTTTTAAGAGTAGGTTTTTCGTCAAAAATTAAATTTTCGGATTCCATTTTTTCTCTAAATAAAAAAACATTAAAAAACCATTGTTATTCTACAACGGAAACAGATTTACAGCATCCTAAAATGTAAACTAGGGGCTCCTTATTTCTATCAATTGTTCGATGAAACATTTTCAAAACCGAGATTCGAATTAAAATCTGGTGATTTTTTATTTTGGAAATCTTGTTGAAGACGATTCCAGGAAGCAATATGTTGTGATGTATGATTCCTGAAATGTGGCATTACGTACCTTGCGAACAAATCAATAGAATGTCTTATATTCTCTTCTGAAGTCCACTCATGTGTAGTCATCATAAAACCACCAAATCCTCCTGTTTCTTTTATAAATTCCTCAATAGCACCAATTGCATCATCAGGTGTGCCAATTATCCATCGTCTATTCTTTGCACCAATTCTTGGTGTTATTTTATCAAATGGTTGTCCAGAATAATCTTCATATGCAGACTTAAATCCTATTGTTTTAAAATAATTCATTTCACGCGCAATACCTTCTTCTACTTCATCCCATGCTTTTTGACGATTTTCTGAGAGATAAACAGAGGTTACTACTCGCCAGTTATCTCTAGAAACAGAAGTCCCATGCTGTAAAGCAGATTTTTCTACTCTTGACCATTGATCAGAAAAACTAAGCTTTCCCTCTCTTGATTTTCCCGCCATTGAAAACAGGACACATCCATGTTTTCCAGCTAAATCAAGAGTTTCTTCACTTCCTGCAGTAGCAATACATATTGGAATTCTAGGTTTCTGAAAAGAATGTAATTGCAAGGCAATATCTTTCAACTTCCAAAATTTTCCATCAAAATCAAATGGCTCACTTTTATCAAGCAAATTTATAATAATTTCTAGAGACTCTTGCATCATGTCCCACATCACATCTGGATTAATTCTAAAGAGCCTTTTATCTGAAATAAGACTGCTTGGACCCACTCCTAACATTGCTCTTCCCATTGTAAGATGATCTAAAAAAACAATTCGCTCAGCAACATGATACGGATGATGAAACGGTAGATTTATGACTGACGTTCCCAATTTAATCCTCTTTGCAGTAGCAGATGCTTTCGCTAATGCCATTTCTGGACAGGGCATATTTTCCCAACCCCCAGAATGATGCTCTCCAATAAAAAATTCGTCAAATCCAAGCATGTCAGCGAAATTAACCAATCTTATATCTCTATCAAAAGCTAAAGAAGGATTTTCTTTAGGCTGATGAATCGGCATCATAAAAAAAGAAAATTTCAAAATATACTCCTTTATAAAAAGGGATCTTCTCTAAAAAAATAATTCTATTCGCTCTTGAGATTAAAAACTTCCGATAAAAGTTCATATGTTTTTAAACGTGCTTCAAACGAGTGCAAGGTATTTACAATAACTAATTCGTTAACTCCACATTTCTTTGAAAATTCTAGCAACTTTTCTTTAATTTGTTCTGGATTTCCAACTATAGTCCTTCTTCTTATGCTATCAGCAAAGTTACGCTCTAACTCAGTCCAATTATATGAAAGAGACTCGTCAGGAGTAGGTACACCCCCTCCTTCACCTCGTCTACTCCTGAGCATCATTAGAGGTCTACTTTCTGCTAAATATTTAGCTTCTTCTTCTGTTTCTGCACAAACAACAAAAATTGCTAGGCTGCATGAAGGTTCTCTATTTTCAGATGAAGGCTTAAAGTTTTTTTTATAATAATCCATTACCTGACTGGCCCCATTTCCACTAATAAAATGCGCGAAACAAAACGAAACTCCAAAATGTGAGGCAATAATTGCTCCCTGATCAGAAGAACCTAATAGCCACATCTGTGGAATGCTCTCTCCAACAGGCATCGCGGCAACTTTTTTAAATGGATGATCATCCTGAAGATCTCCAGACAGCCAACATCTAAGATCTCTTATTTTCTGAGGAAATCTATCTACGTTAAAATCATCAGAATTAAGTGATAATGCGGAAGAAGTTAAGCGATCCGCTCCAGGTGCACGACCCAGACCTAAATCAATTCTTCCAGGATAGATTGATTCAAGAACTCTGAAATTTTCTGCAACTTTTAAAGGGCTATAATGACTTAACATAACTCCTCCAGAACCTACTCGAATAGTTGAAGTCATAGAAGCCAGTTGTCCGATAAGAACTTCAGGAGACGTCCCAGCAAACATAGGATGGCTATGGTGCTCAGCTACCCAGAATCGATAGTAACCTAATTCTTCTGCTTTCTTTGCAAGAAGTAAAGTTTCCCTAATTGCATCAGAAGGGGTACAACCTTTACGAATTGGAGATTGATCTAAAACGCTCAAACGTAACATCGAATTGTCTTCCTAAGGTAATTTTTCTGGACGAATCTCTATGAAACTTTTCACACTGACAACATCTGTTATTCCACAAATTACATGAACGATTCTCTTTTTATTTTTTAGATTGTACGCCTCACCTATCAAAAAAACTTCACCTTCTATAGTTCGCCATTGAGTATTAAAAATTGAAGAATTGCCTAACGCTAAAAGTTTAAGTCTTATTGTTTGATTTATTAAAAAGTCACCTAATACGGAATGTCTATCATTAGATTCTCTTAAATTTACAATTTTTTTACATTCCCCACTCACCATATCATTAATTTTCTTTTCTTTTGTATAAGTAATTTCATTATATAATTTTTCTACATTAGGATAATTTAAAACATATTTTCGAATCTTTTTGTACATCAAATAATCTCTAGTTTTTCCAGTCAAAAGGACTTTTCGATTCCACACATCAACATTTACTTCTAAAAGAGTATTCGGATCTAAACCCATCAACCCTGAAACAATCCCTGAACGCATTGAGAAATCAAATATTTGTTCTTCGTGCTCTCTGTCTTCAACAATCTTCTCGGCTAAACCTACAAAAGCATACTGACAACCAGTAATGAAACAAAAAACAAGAATGAAAATAATTTTATAAAATGAAAAATTCATTTTATTTTCCAATATCATGAGACTAGGGATATTTCATATATCTATAAGGGCAAAAATGAAACCTGTTGCATATCAAAACCAAAAACGTCAATATACATGAAATTATTTTATTCATAAAATAGGTAACCTTATGACCCCAGAAAAAGATGCATTCGAAACAAGTTGGAAAATTCTTTTTAATGAAACTATTGACAAAGAATCACTTTCTGATATTCAAAAGATATGTATTGATTCACTAGAATCTGAAAAAAAGATTTCAGATTTCATTTCCTCCGATATTGAGCCAATGCATAAGATCCCAAATCAAATTCTTCTTGAAAAATAAAATGCAAAATATAACTAATTCTTACGCTTTCGAAATTGTTTCTTCCATAAAAAATCGGGAAATCAGTGCATTGGAGGTAGCTAATGCTTATCTTTCAAGATGCAAATCAATAGGCGAGAAACTCAACACATGGATAACTTTAGATGAAGAAACTATTATCTCTCGTGCAAATGAGATTGACAACCTAATAGAAACTGGCAAAAACCCTGGGGCTTTATGTGGAGTTCCCATAGGAATTAAAGATCTGATTGACATGGAAAATTACCCAACTACCTCTGGAAGTTTGATTGAGAAAAAAAATATAGCAAAATTTGATTCTACTATTGTTTCAAAATTAAAAGATGCTGGAGCAAATATATTTGGCAAGCTTAACCTTCATGAATTTGCTTTTGGACCAACTGGCCTTAACCCCCATTATGGAGATCAAAAAAATCCTTGGAATCCGGAGCATATGACAGGTGGTTCAAGTGGAGGATCGGGTAATAGTGTAGTCACTTCTCAAGTGCCAATTTCGATTGGCTCAGATACAGGAGGTTCAATTCGTATTCCTTCATCTCTATGCGGTTCTTACGGATTTAAACCTACCTTAGGATTAGTAAGTAAATTTCGTTGTATGCCTCTATCCTGGTCACTTGACACTTTTGGGCCACTATCAATGTCTATTGAGGATTGCGCTCTATTTATGTCAGTCACTGCTGGATTTGATCCACATGATTCGTTTTCTATTCATTCTGATCAGTTGAATTTCATTGATGAGTTAAAAAAGAACGATTTACACAAAATAAAAATAGGACACGCAAGAAGTTTTTATGAAAAAAACACAGACAAAAAAATCGTCACCAGAATGAATGAAATCCTACATCAAATTTCAGAATTAGGAATTGAGATTATAGAAATAGATATTCCTAACCTTGATTTGGCCTACGATGCATGTACTTCCATTATGGTTTCAGAGGCCGCTGCAGTACATGAAAAAAGAATGCGACATTTTGCAGATAAATATGACCCTCAAGTAATAGAAAGGATTAAACCTGGATTCTTCGTTCCTGCAACAACTTACATACAGTCACAACGATTTAGGCGAGAATGGGTTCAAAAAGTGACAGACAGGATTTTTACAAAAGTCGATGCTATTTTAGCTCCTACTACTCCAATCACAGCTCCTCTAAGAAGCGAACATAGTGTTTTTCTAAACGGCAAAAAGAAACAAACTAGAGGGCTACTCATCTCATTAACAAGGCTATGGAATTTTTACGGAGGACCTTCTATTTCTATGCCAATCGGGAACACAGAACACGGACTTCCATTTGGGGCTCAACTAATGGGACAAATACTAAGTGATGATAAACTCCTAGGAATAGCATATAGCTTACAACAAGAAAAAATTTGTGAGGCAAAAAGAATTTCTGAAATTTAGTGAATTCTTTTAAAAATTAACTCTTTACTGTGGCCTTGAGCCCATAGGACCCATAGGGAATCTATCGCATAACTCTCTTACATCATCGCGTATAGAAGATAATTTTCCTTCATTTTCTATATCGTCTAAGACATCAGATATCCAATTTCCAATAAGTTTTAATTCATTTTCTTTCATATTTCTCGAGGTAATAGCTGCAGTCCCAATTCTAACACCACTCGTAAATGCAGGCTTCCTAGTATCATATGGGATAGAATTTTTATTCACTGTGATGCCTGCTTTTCCTAAGGCAATTTCAGCTTTTTTGCCACTGAATCCAGCTTCTCTTAAATCCAATAAAATTAAATGATTATCGGTACCATCAGAAACTAGATTCAGACCTTTTTCAGATAAAACTGTTGCAAGTTTTTTAGAATTCTTCACTATTTGCGAAGCATAATTTTTAAATTCGTCAGTGGCGGCTTCTTTAAAAGCAACTGCTTTTCCCGCTATAACATGCATTAATGGACCACCTTGCATACCTGGGAAAATTGCCTTATCAATTTTTGATGCATATTCTTCATCACACATAACCATTCCGCCTCTGGGTCCTCTTAATGTTTTATGAGTTGTGGTCGTTATTATTTGTGCATGGCCAACAGGAGAGGGATGATCTCCACTTACTATCAAACCTGCGATATGTGCAATATCCGCCATCAAAATTGCACCGACTTTATCCGCAATTTCACGAAATTGAGCATAATCAATCTCTCTGGGGTACGCACTTGCACCAGCAACAATTATCTTCGGAGAACATTTTATTGCCTGAGCCTCAACATCATTAAAATCTATAAGATGATTTTCTGGATCAACACCATAACTTCCAACTTCGAACCATCTTCCAGAAAATGTAACCGGATGACCATGCGTAAGGTGACCTCCATGAGACAGGTTCATCCCTAGAATTGTATCTCCAGGTTCTAACAAACCAAAATAAACCGCTGCATTCGCTTGTGCACCACTATGAGGTTGAACACAAGCATGATCTGCTCGAAATATTTTCTTCGCCCTTTCGATAGCAAGTGTTTCCGCAACATCAACAAATTCACAACCACCATAATACCGTTTTCCAGGCAAACCCTCTGCGTATTTATTAGTCATGACACCACCAACCGCCTCCATTACAGACAAACTAACATAGTTTTCAGAAGCAATTAGTTCGAGTTCATCCGCCTGTCTATTTCTTTCATCCTCTAAAGACTTATATAAATCTGGGTCTGTCTGCGATAACACCGAAGCCATTCAAAAACCTCCAAAAAAATTATCCGCCTAAATATTGTCCCATTAACATAATCAAATCACCATCCTTAACTTTACTATTTAAATCGTGTTCTATTCCCAACAATGCATCGTTAACTACAATTTCTATATGTTCGGCCAGTTCGGAAGACCCTCTATCCCATAATGCATCATCTAGCGCCTTATAGCGGGTACTTAAACCCTTTAATACAGAAAAAACCGTAGAACCTTCTTTAATATGCTCTTCAAAGACCTTACGACTACTTCCGTCTCCTCCGACAAAAGTATTAGCCCAAGCTACTAGTTCAACTTTTACCCTAGCTTCTTTTACTGATGAGTCAGATGTCATCGGAAAAATCTCAAGATTAGACTTTATCTTTATTAGTATTCCACACAGCCTCAACTATTTCTTCTAGTTCTAGAGACTTCAAAGTATCTGGAGTCGGGCGACCCGTTGTCCTATCATAACCAACAGTTTCATACCAAATATCGAGCATTTCGTCCCAATTATCCATTATGGAAACACCAGAAATAGGTCCGTCAATCGGAGTAGAGCCATAGCGTTTTGAAGGTTTCTCTAACTCCGGTCCAATTCCACAACGTAAATTAAAAGCTCTCATGAGTGCGGCTGTTCTTCTTCCGGAAAGCATAGCTTCATCAATACGAATATCCCATCCGGTTGCTGATTCAAGTGAACGACATAACATCTCCAAAGGAACCCTGGTAGTGAAAACACACGCTCCCAAAGAATCTTCAAAATGACGTCTTCCCCTTAAAGCTCCTACCTGTTTTGAAACAGCCTTTGGATCCTGAGGACGTATACTGGCAGGAAGACCATGTTCGGTAGGAAAAACTGGTGGAGCCGTATCCATAGTTCCCCCACTTCCAGTACAAGTATCAAGGAGCTCTTCCCATCTAGATCGATGATCATGACCTCTTGGAGAATTTCCTGCCATTGTATAAATTGCGCAGTTCGCTGCTTCTCCACCTATTTCTTCGGACGCTCTTTTCACTCCTTCAGCTAGGAGATCTCCAAAACCTTCCCTTTTAGAAATCAATTCTAACAAACGAGCTGCTCCGGATACATCACCCCATTCTAGATGAAAACCTAATTGTTCTTCGCTGATAAAACCCTTCTCTTGACATTCCATCACCCATCCACAAAGCCAGCCAAATTCATTCACATCAACACAAGCTCGATCAAGTTGAGTATTCAACCAAGTCACTTCTTGTGGATCCGTTGCTCCAATAGCCCAACCTGCTCCAGACCACCCTTCATACTCTGGTTCATCAACAACTTGCCCTTTGTAACGACCAGATGAAATAACTTGCATATGACAATGTTTCATGCCACATGAATTACACTGATGCCCACGGTGATCAAATCCTTCCCTCAATCCTTTTGCTTCCCATATATCTGTATCTACACCATCTGGCCAAACATTTGTGGTGTAATTCTTTATGGGTAGTGCACCCATTCCAACCATATTACGGACGCCACCTAAAGTGCCATATTCATACAAAGATTTAGTTGAAGGATCATTTTGCAAGCTATGCGCCATCTCCTCCGAGCAAGAAAAAAGTGCTTGTGGGAAAGCAACCTTAATGCCTTTTTTCCCTCTTTCTATTGCAACCGCTTTTACTTTTTTCTTTCCCATCACGGCGCCACAACCATTCTTGCTAGCTACATGTCCATAATCACCTTGTATTGCAGCAAAACGAACTAAATTTTCACCCGCGGGACCTATGCTATATACGCTTAAATTGTGTCCATTTAAATTCAATTCTTTTTCGAGTGTTTCTTGAGTCTCCCAAGTATCCTTGCCAATAAGATTCTTTGCACTTTTAATATCCACACCGTCTTCATGTATATGTAAATAAACCCATTCTTCTGACTGACCCTGAAAAATCACTGCATCGTAACCACAATACTTTATATTTGCACCAAAAAAACCATTCGCCTGAGTATTAGTAGATCCATTTGTCATTGCACCTCTCGTAACGACCGTCAAGCCACCAGTTCCCCATACAGGCAGCCCTGCCAAAGGCCCTGTTGCTAAAACAAGCCTATTATCAGGATCATCCCAATTAACTTCACTTGGAACTTCTTCCCATAAAATTTTCGCCCCAAGACCAGCACCTCCAATCCACTTACGACGATCGGCCTCACTGAACTCTTCTTTAGAAATTAAGCCAGATGAAAGCTCTACTCTCAAAATGTTTCCCGCGTAAGAAAAAGGTGAATTCGACAAAACTAAATCCTTTTTTTAAGATGAGACTGAAATATTTTTTTCAGGAATCGAGGGACTACCTACCAAAGTTTCAGGTAGAAGTTTTCCCACAGAACCAGACGCTAAAAACGCACGTTTAATATCAAATGGATTCCTGCTTATATGTTCTTTCCATTCAACAAGTTCGCTTTTTGTATAAATTAACCCTTTCAGCATCCCAATATCGTTGGTGTGCCATATATCATCACCCAAACCAATTGCAATAGCTCCTATCATATGGCCATGATCGAAAACCATTTTTCTATAGGATGGCCTAACAGGATTTTTCTTTATTATTTTATCAGACCCCTCTTCATTCCAAGATCCAAAACTTGCTATCTCTAAACCAAAAACATCTAAAATATTCATTAACAAACTTCCTTTGTATTGTATTTCTTTTCCTAACATATTCGATGCAGCAATCCTTCCGTGCTGCACTGCGGTAGGCTCAATAGCGTGTATCTCTCTTTCACCTGTCACTATATTTAAACCTTTTGCAACATCTCCAGCAGCATATACATTTGCAATATTCGTACGACAAAAATCATCAATAGGGATCCCGTCATCTAAGACAACATCAGAACCTGAAAGCCAATCAATATTAGGCTTTATTCCCGTAGCCATAATAACTAAGTCAGTTTTCAAGTCCGTGCCATCGTCAAATTTTATAATTTTTTCATTTTCAAAATCATCTATTGAAGAAACTCTACAGTCTGTCTTTACATCAACCCCTTTTGACACTATCCAATTATTGACTATATCCGCGCCTTCATCATCTAACATTCTCGGCAGAATACGTTTCTCTACCTCAACTACAGTCAAATCTACACCTCTACTAACCAGAGCATTAAGAATAGTAAAAGAAATAAAACCAGCTCCAATCATGGTTACACGTGTATTTTTTTTAATCTTACTTGTTACAGCACGCGCTTGAGGCAACGTCCAAAAGCTATGTACATTTTGACCATCTGAACCTGGGATTGCAGGTTTAACAGGAGAGGACCCTGTTGCAATCAAAAGATTGTCATATTCAATTCCTTCTTCATCATCCAAAATAATCTTGCTATTTTTTGTGTCTAATCCTTTAACGTCCTTCCCAAGTTTTAATTCAATATTTAAATCTTCTAATCTTGTCTTTGATGCTGTAAAAACGTGGGATTCGCCAATTTCCTTAGAAAGATAATATGGCAAAACCATTCTGGAATAAGGAGATTCATTAGAGACAAGTACAATACTTGAATTGCCAAGATCCGATTCCCTTATAGTTGTAATTGCATTCCATCCGGCAGTTCCACCACCAACGATAACGTGTCGAGCCATGATTAACCTACCTCTAAAGAAAGAGGACCACTAGGACCTCTTGAACGTTCACTTGCAAAACTTCCAATCCAATCTAAATTTTTTTCAACCTCTACATATTCAATAGCACCGGTAGGACAAACTGTTTGACAAGCAGGATTTCCGCCACATAAATCACATTTAAATGCCTTATGAGTTTCTGGATCGAAGAAAATAGTCCCGTAAGGACAGGCTATCGTACAAAGTTTGCAACCTACACACAAATCATCCTTTATTTCTTTCGCTCCAGGGGAAGATATAGAAATTGCCTCTATAGGACATGCAGTCATACACCACGCCTCATCACATTGCGGGCAGGTGTATGGAGCATAACTCGTATGATTTTCAAATGCGGATACTCTAATTACTGATTTAGAAGGTCTAAATGTTCCTGTTTGTTCATAAGAACAAGCTAGTTCACAACGCATACACCCTGTACATTTTTCAGGAATCATTTTTAAGATCTTCATAAAATCTCCAAGATGGAATTTAACTAAACATTATGATTATAGAAAATAGGGGGAAACATTTCAAACATTTTACAACAATGAAAGATTTAGTTTTTCTCTGCCACAAGATTTTTAACTTCCCGAACTAACCAAAAGAGCACCTGCAATTGATATAATACCACCTAAAATCACCTGAAAAGACAAACGTTCAATTTTCTTAAAGAAAAACCATGAAACGAGAATTACAAAAACTAAAGAAAGTCTTCTAATAGGAACTACTTCAACAATATCACCATTTTTAATTGCAGTCCAAAAAGTCAATCCTGTCATTACATTAAATAAACCTGCTATTAACATCGTAGATATTGCTTTTTTGTTCCAAGAAAAACTTACAAAGTTTCCTTTATCTTTACTCAAAAAAAGTGAAATAAAACATTGAAGAACTACAGCAGCACATGACGCTATTGCCAGTCCTAAAGAAGCACAAGGGATATAATGAAAAGCTAATTTTCTGAAAGTAGGAGAAAAAGAAAAAAACATCGCGCTTATAACCGGCAGAAAATAAAAAAACAATTTGGCAACTTTATTTTTACTTTTTGCCTCATAAACCAAAATCATACCACCTAAAACGACAAGAATTGTTCCAATAGCAATAGAGGTATTAAGTTTTTCTCCAATGAAGATTATAGCTACCATGGAAGACCATATAGGAGCTGTTTGATAAAGGGTTTGGGTTCTAGCAAGCCCAATGTTGAAATACGAAATATTATTAAAATGTCGAGCTACAAACTGGGCAAAAAAACCAGATAATGCAAAGAAAAAAACACCCTCTATAGACAATTCAAAGTATCTCCCTTCCAATAAGTAAACAGCAAATGCAAGACAACCCACAACAAAATTTGCGGCAATAGTAACCTCTTCAGGTCTTAAAAAACGAACAGCTTGCCTATAGAAACTCTGCGCTACAGATAATAACATTGCAGAAATAAGAGCTAAAAGATTCGGGTGTATCAAATCTAACAAAGGGAACCTTTCTATTTTCAAAAGGAAAGAATAGAAACCGCAAAAACAGCAAACAAAATTCCTAGCCCTTTTTTGAGAGTCAATCGCTCTTTAAAAAAAAGAATAGATAAAATCCCTGTGAACACAAAACTTAATTGGGCTATTGGAGTTACGACGATAGCTTCACCATACACCAATGCAAATGAAAGTGAAAGGTAACTAGCAAAAGTCAATATTCCACATACGAATGGGATTATAAGTGCTAATCTTTTTTTAGGAAGTTTTTCCCGACGTATAAAGACATATGGAATAGTTAATGTAAAAACTCCAAAAGTTTGAGCAGCTATCATACCAGAAGGAAAAGCACCAAAACGCAAACTTAATTTAATAAAGAATCCTATTAAACCAAACAAACACATAGATAAGAACGCATAAAAAAAAGATTTCTTTTCCTCCGGAAGAATAAACCTATCGAATCCAATGCTTAAAATTGAAATAACACTCAAGAAAATTGCAAGTGCTTTATAAATAGTTAAATGCTCACTTAAAAACGTTATCGCTAAAATTGAGGTAATAATAAAGTTAAGCCTTATAATAGTTACTACTGAAATTGCTCCTGTTTCTTTTAGAGAAAACAAAACAAATAGAAATGCCAAAAAAGCCATGAAGCCATTCACTAAACCTAATATTAGAAAATCATTCCAAATCAATTCTTCTCTAAAAAATGCTACAGCAAAAGCAACTGGCAAAAAGGAAAAATTTTGAAACAGCATAAACGTTGAAGGTTTGACATCCCACTTGTGTGATAACTTATATAAAAAATCACTACACCCAAGAGAGAACAATGAAAAAAGCGCAAAAAAGATCGCTGGGTCCAAGTTATTCTCCGATAGCAAACAAAAAAAATAGGAACAAATTCACTAGAAAATAATTCACTATTGATATAAAACAACCTAGGAGTTAAGAAAATTTAATATGCTATATTGCTTGATAATACTAGATTAAACAATAAATTAATCCTAGGAGTGTAAATGCAAAAAGCATTAATAACTGGAATTACTGGTCAGGATGGCGCATACCTAGCTAAGTCTCTTTTAGAAAAGGGAATTAAGGTATTCGGTGGTCAGAGAAGAAGTACCACTTTAAGGTACTGGAGATTAGACGAGATGGGAATTACAAAAGATATAGAATTCGTCGAATTAGATCTTTTAGATCATGCCAATATTAGGAGAGCCGTCGAAAAAGTAGAACCTGATTATGTTTATAATCTTGCTGCACAATCTTTCGTAGCTTTGTCTTTTGAACAACCTGAATTAACAACACTTATAGATGCTATGGGGGTTTTAAGATGTTTAGAAGCTATCAAACAAGTAAATCCTAAAATTAAATTTTACCAAGCTTCATCATCTGAACAATTTGGGAACGTACAAGAAACTCCCCAAAATGAGAAAACGAAATTTTGGCCAAGATCTCCTTATGCGTGTGCAAAAGTGTTTGGTCATAATATAACGGTAAATTATAGAGAATCATACGATATGTTTGCTTGTTGTGGAATTCTATTTAACCATGAGTCTCCTCATAGAGGAGAAGAATTTGTAACAAGAAAAATATCAAAAGGAATAGCATCATGGTTGATTAATCACGAACCAATTGTTCTCGGAAACTTAGAGGCTAAAAGAGATTGGGGTCACGCAGAGGATTTCGTCGAGGGTATGCAATTAATGATGAACCACGAAAAACCAGACGATTATGTCTTAGCAACTGGAGAGGTATACTCGATTAAAGATTTTGTAAATCTAGCATTAGAATCTCAAAATATTAATTTTTTTTGGGAAAAGGACAATTGTTTTTCTGAAAACAAAAAATTAATTATTACAACTGACAAAAAGTTTTTTCGACCTGCAGAGGTCAATCTACTACAAGGAGATTCTAGCAAGGCGAGGGAAAAGTTAGGTTGGCAACCAAAACATACTCTTAAAACTTTAGTAAAAGAAATGGTAGAAAAAGATATACGTAGGCTTTCTGAAGTATGATCCTAGATAAATTTATCCTCTAAGAAGTTCTCTTTTTTCCAATTCCTGATTTGCAAGTAAAGAATTGTCTTCATTATCTTCTTCTTCAGACCATTTATAAAGTTCTTCCAATCCATCTTGAAGAGTAACATTACATTTAAATCCTAATTTTGAAATTTTAGTTGAGTCAGAGAAACAATGCCTTATATCTCCAACTCTAAATTTTCCAATGACTTTTGGTTTAAGTTCAGTTCCTGAAATTTTAATCAATAGTCGAGACAAATCTAAAATTGTTGTTTTTTCGCCACTACCAATATTGAATATTTCACAATCAATGTCATTTTTTTTAAGTAAAAGTAAAATTGCATTCACAACATCCAGAACATTTATAAAGTCTCTTGTTTGAAGTCCATCTTCATAAATCATGGGACTTTTTCCGTTTTTAATTTGACTAATAAAAATAGAAGCAACCCCAGTATATGGGTTTAATAAACTTTGACCTTTTCCATAAACGGTAAAAAAACGACAAACAACTGTTGGAATCTGATAAATTTTTCCGAAATTCAAACAGTATTCCTCTTGATGTTTCTTATTGAGAGCATAAATATTATTTGATAGTGATGGATAAGACTCAGGCGTAGGAGCAGGTTCTAAGATCTCTTGATTATGCGGATTATAGTTGAAAAAATTTCCTTTTAATAACGTCTTCTCATCCCTTATTGCAGTTTGTATTTTTTCCCCACTAGTCGGAGAAATTGAAAGGCCTTCTCCATAAACACTCATTGAACTAGCTAAAATTAATTTTTTAATTTTCTTTTTTCTCTTCTGTATAGCATCTAAGAGCATAGCCGTGCCCAAAACATTGGTTTTAGTATATCTATCTATTTGATATTGTGACTGACCTATTCCTACAAGAGAAGCAAGATGAATGACTGCATCTACATCTTTGAGGGATTCTTCTATTTTCTGCTTATCCGTAATATCTCCTAGAATAAACTCAACACCATCAGGTAAATTTTTTGGTATATTAGTCTGCCCATGAACTTGTGGCTCTAAATTATCCAAAACCTTTACAATGATGTTTTCTTTTAAGAGAAATTTACACAAATGCGTTCCTATAAATCCTGCACCACCAGTAATAAGAATTTTTGACACGGATTGCATTTTTTTTCTTCCATTTCTTAGAATTGTTTAGAGACAAAAAATTGTATATTAATACGAAACTGTTTAATAGGGTTTAAAAATTAAAAATGAAAATTTCATTAACACGTATCCTGCTAAATTAGTTAAAATATTAACCGGACTTATCTATGTCTTAAGAGGTTGACTTAATGCAAAACAAAAAACAAAAAATAGACCTAAAAGATTTCAGTGCTTCTAGTGTCATTGTAACAGGTGGAGCAGGATTTATTGGAAGCCACTTAGTTGAAAAACTAGTCGATCTAAATGCTAAAATTACCGTTATCGATGATCTTAGAAATAGTTCAAAAAAAAATCTTTCTAAAGTAATTAAAAAAATCAAATTTATAGACTCTCCTGTAGAAAATATTTTTACAGACCTATTGAAAAGTTCTGAAAAGTTTTCTTATGTTTTCCATCTTGCCAATGAAAGTTACGTACCACCTTCTATTGATGATCCATTCAGTGATTTAGAAAATAATGTTCTCCCAACTCTTAAAATTTTAGAAGCAATAAGACACTTTTCTAACTCTATTCCTCTCGTATATGTATCCTCTGCTGCAGTATATGGGGAACCTGGATCTCTTCCAATTAGCGAACTACGTTTGCCAAAACCTATTTCTCCTTACGGACTCAGCAAACTAACAGCAGAACAGTACGTTTGCTTATATTCAAGATTACATGGATTAAAAACTTCGTCCTTACGATTCTTCTCCGTATATGGACCCAGACAAAAGAAGCAAGTGATTTATGATTTTTTCAAAAAACTTATACAAGATCCTAATGAAATGGAAATTATAGGAGATGGTAGTCAGGCAAGGGATTTTGTTTTCGTAGAAGATGTTATAAATGCGATACTGTCAGTTAGTTGTAATAGTAATTTTGATGGAGAAGTGTATAACGTAGGATCTGCTGAAATGATCACAACTAAAGAACTTGCAATTAAAATTTCTTCGGTTATGGGTCTATCTCCCCAACTCAAATATACGGGGAAAGTTAGAAAAGGAGACCCCGAAAAATGGTTAGCAGACATTTCTAAAATAAACGATCTTGGATATTCGCCTCAAACAACTCTCGACCAAGGTCTGGAAAAAGTTTGGAATTGGTTAAATTCAATTTAAATAAATATAAATTTTCCTGAGGTAAATTAAGTATGTTTCTCGGTATTTTTGGTGAATTGTTAGGTTCTGGGGGTATACAGAGGGTGAATATACACGCCTGCGCTACGTTATCATCCATGGCTAATGCAAAAAACAAACCTTACAAATTTCTAAGTCTTAATGATCCCAAGGGAACACATGAAATTAAAGCAGAAAATCAAATTTTTAAAATTCAAGGCTTTGGGAAGAATAAAATTATGTTTGTTTTAAATTGCCTCAAGAACATATCAAAGACAAACTTTGCATACATTGCTCACGCAAATATGTCTCCAATAGGAATTATATTGAAAATTTTAAATCCAAAACTTAAATACTTTATAGCTATCTACGGAATCGACGTTTGGGAAAAACTATCTATCTTAAAAAGGATCGGAATGAAAAACGCCAATGGTATTACATCTGTTTGTGATCATACAGCAAAAAAAGCAGCTGCAATTCAAAAAATACCAAACGCAAATTTTTTTATAATTCCTTCCTCATTACCAGATAAAGTAGTTAATACCATACAAAGTAAAGATTCATCTGTGCATGTAAATTCTTCTCAAAAGATTTTACTTACTGTCGGCAGAATGTCTTCTTTAGAGCAATACAAGGGGATGGATTTGGTAATTCAGTCTCTTCCAATAATTTTAAAAACAATTCCAAATACATATTATTATATCATTGGCGAAGGTGATGATATGCCAAGATTAAAAAAACTTGCTGCTGAAATGGGAGTGGAAGAATATGTCGTTTTCACTGGTCAAGTTGGCGATGAACTCAATACTTTTTATAACTTGTGCGATATTTTTGTAATGCCAAGTAGAGATGAAGGACTAAGCTTAGTTTATGTGGAAGCTATGTCATGGGGAAAACCAATTGTAGCATGTAATAGTGGTGGAACTCCGGAAATAGTTTCAGAAGGTAAAACTGGATTCCTTGTACCATACGGAGATATCAAAATGTTATCCTCCCGTTTGAAAACGCTACTTTTAGATGAAAATTTATGCAAAAAAATGGGTAATGCTGGCAGAAAAAAAATTCATGAAAATTACACCTTTACACATTTTAAAAAAAGATTAACGAAAGCTATCAATAGTATTTAATAACAAACCTACTCTAGGAGTTTTGGATGATACTTGGAATTTTCAGTCAATTAAATGGTTCTGGTGGAATTCAAAGAATAGGAAGACATACTGCCGCTTCAATTGCTTATCACGCAAAAAAACAAAAAAAAGAATTCATAATTATGAGTTTAAATGATGCAAAAGGAAAAAACGAAATCCAGGTAGAAGATATAAATTTTGAATTTATTGGATTTGGAAAGAAAAAAATTTCTCTTATTTCCTCTGCAATCAGATTTTCAAAACAAGTAAGTGGGGTATATATCAACCACGTTAATCTTTGCCCTCTTGGTTTTCTAATGAAAAAAGTTAATCCCAAGCTTGATTATTGGGTTGAAATTTACGGGATAGATGCTTGGGGAAAATTTTCGTTTTT
>CENY01354588.1_pt1 | contig 36874 bp, 33 predicted proteins | sample 356181 | NCBI WGS metagenome assembly CENY01 (sample SAMEA2619840, study PRJEB7988) | marine metagenome | isolation source: saline water (ENVO:00002010), including
CTTCCTTGTCGCAAGTGTAGAAGGTGTTAAAGAAGGCTTGGTTGTACTTTGTCGGATGGAGGTGGATAACCAAGATGTTTATAAGCTCTAGCAGTCGCCACTCTGCCACTTCTAGTTCTATCTAACATCCCTACTTGTAACAAATACGGTTCATAAACCTCTGTAATAGTATCCGCATCTTCGCTTATAGAAGCAGCTAGAGTTTCTAGTCCTACCGGACCTCCTCCAAATTTTTCGATAAGCGATTTCAAGATAACAACGTCCCAATCATCTAACCCTAATTCGTCAACTTCAAGTGTGTCTAAAGCTGTTTTAGATAAGCTTTCATCAATCTTGTTGTTGCCTTTTACTTCAGCATAATCTCTAACGCGCCTTAATAATCGATTTGCAATTCTCGGCGTCCCTCGTGAACGTTTTGCGATTTCAGTAAAACCTTTAACATCACCTGGTATGCCTATAATTTTTGCTGATCTTTGCACTATCGAAACCATAGCGGGTTCATCGTAAAAATCTAGTCGAATTACTGACCCAAAACGATCTCTTAAAGGACTGCTTACCATGCCAAAGCGAGTTGTTGCTCCGACTAAGCAAAAAGGTTTTATAGAAAGATTCATGCTTCTAGCCCGCATTCCTTTATCGATTATCCATGTTACAAAAAGATCTTCCATCGCAGGGTAAAGAATTTCCTCGACTATCCTTGGCAAGCGGTGGATTTCGTCAATAAAAAGAATGTCCCCTTCTTTTAATCCGGTTAATATTGAAACAAGGTCACCAGCTTTTTCTATTGCAGGTCCAGAAGTGGTTTTAAGTTGGGCATTCATTTCTAGTGCGAGAATATTTGCTAGGGTTGTTTTTCCAACCCCGGGAGGTCCGAAGATTAAAGAGTGGTCAAGAGGGTCGCTACGTTTTTTTGCAGCAGCAATGGAAATTTCCAAGTTGCTTTTAATTTTATCTTGCCCTATGTACTCAGAAAGGCTCTTTGGGCGAAGATTTTTCTCGTTGATTAATTCATCTTCTTGAATATTGCCAGAAACAATGCGTTTATCCACTCTTACACCCGATTATTGTCGCTAATGACTGTATTGTTAATTGATTTAAATATAAAACTGAACTTTTGGTATAATCCTATATCATACACTGTAACATGATTATAAGAATTAAAGGCTATAAATATAGGATGAAATGCAATAATGGTATTAATTATAGTAACAATATTTTTCATTAGTTTTGTTACTTTTGGAATTCTGATTTTAAAGCAAAATTATCAAGGAACATATAAATATACTACGACTGAACAATTTAACGTTACATGTGAGCAGTTGTGGAACGCCATAACAGACTATGAAAAGCAACCGTTATGGAGGGAGGGTTTGATAAGAACAGAAAAAGTTATTACAAGTAAAAGTAGAGATATTTGGAAAGAAACTGATGTAAATGGACAGCAAATAGAGTGGGAATCTTTTGCTCTTGTAAGGAATAGAAAGCTAGTTCGTAAAACTATAAATCAAACAATGCCAATAATTTCAACACACACCTTTGAATTGAAGCCTTATGGAGAAATATCTTTATTGACACTTACAGAGGAAACAGAGATAAACAAATTAATGTTTAGATTAATAAAATATAGTTTTTCTGGAGCAACTTCTGAGCTAGTCCAGTTTATAAAGGACTTAAAAACGAAGGTTAATAATGACATTGTTAATAGAACAAATATCACATGATTTTCAATAGTAATCTAAAATGACAAATAAACAACAAAACTTAGAAGACAACAGCAGTAAATCTAAAGAAAACGAAATTGATTCAAGCCGCGCTCCATTCGACCGGCACAATGAAGCTGAAATTCCAGGCGAATATCCATATACCAGAGGTATTTACCCAGAAATGTACAGTAAAAAATTGTGGACGATGCGACAATATTCTGGGTTTTCTTCTCCTGAAGAGTCTAATAAACGTTACAGGTATTTATTGGAGCAAGGCCAAACGGGTCTAAGTATCGCTTTCGATCTCCCGACTCAAATGGGTTATGATTCTGACCATGAACTAGCAGTTGGAGAAGTTGGCAGAGCAGGAGTTTCGATTTCAAGTTTGGAAGACATGGAAACGTTATTCAAAGGAATTAATGTTGAAGACATTAGTGCTTCGATGACCATCAATTCAACAGCACCTATCCTCTTGGCTTTTTACATTGAAATGGCGCGAAAAAAAGGAGTATCTCCTAAAGCACTTAAAGGCACGATACAAAATGACATCTTAAAAGAGTATATAGCAAGAGGCACTTATATATACCCGCCTAAATCATCTATGAGGCTTGTAACAGACGTGTTCGAATATTGTACTTCATATGTTCCCCATTGGAATACCATAAGTGTGAGTGGATATCATATAAGGGAAGCAGGCGCAAATGCAGTTCAAGAACTGGCGTTTACATTTGCAAACGCCATTGCTTATGTAGATGCTGCTCTTTCTGCTGGTCTTGATGTGGATAAATTTGCTCCGCGTATTTCTTTTTTCTTTGTGGCTCAAAGTAATTTGTTTGAGGAAATAGCTAAATTTAGAGCGGCAAGAAGAATTTGGGCTAAAATAATTAAACAAAGGTTCAAATCACAAGATGAACGGTCGGCTAGGCTGAGATTCCATACGCAAACTGCGGGCGTAACTTTAACTGCACAACAACCTGAAAACAATATAATTAGAACTACAATTCAGGCACTTGCAGCTGTGTTAGGAGGCACACAGTCTTTGCATGTAAATTCTAAAGATGAAGCCTTAGCTCTACCCACTGAAGAGTCTGCACAATTATCGCTTAGGACGCAACAAATCTTAGCATATGAAACAGGAATTGTTTCTACGACTGACCCTGCGGGAGGCTCTTATTATGTTGAAGAATTAACTTCACAGATTGAAGCCGACGTAAATGAATATATTAATAAAATTGATGGCTTGGGTGGAGCTGTGTTGGCACTCGAGGAAGGGTTTCAAACTAAGGAAATACAGAATAGTGCATTCGAATATCAAAAATCGGTAGAAAACCAGAGTTCAATTATTGTAGGTGTAAATAAATATAAATCAGATACTCCTCCTATAGAAAAAATACAAATAATTGACCAAAAACAGACTGCTAGGCAAATACAGAAAATAAAAAAGTTGCGGAAAAACAGAAATGAAGAAAATGTAAAAGAGTGTTTAGCTAGGTTGAAAACAATATCAAAAACCACAGACAATATAATGCCTGCAATATTAGATTGTGCTAGGGCATATTGCACTCTGGGAGAGATATCAGATGAAATGAGAAATGTTTTTGGAGAATTTGGGAGTAATGATTAAAATTATCGAATATTATACAAATTTTATGAGCAACAATAACGAGCGATTTACAGGCTTTAATATTTGGAGATTAAGGTAATGCCAGACTTTATGATTTCAGATGAAGAACTGCTTTTAAAAAAAGAAATAAGGCGATTTGCCCTTAGTGAACTAGAACCACATGCATCAGAGTTTGACTCCTCTGGAAAATTTCCTAGAAAAAATATAGAGGGCTTAGCTAATCTTGGTTTAACTGGATTAACCATAGATGAAAAATATGGAGGTGTTGGCGGAACTAGTAAGCAATTAGCGATCGTAGCAGAAGAAATAGCAAGAGGATGTGGGTCAACGAGTGTTATTTTTTTGGCGCATTTATCGTTATGTACGCAATTTATCAACACCTATGGCACTGAAGAACAAAAAACCAAGTATTTGTCGGATTTAATTTCAGCAAAATCAATTGGCGCATTTGCTTTAACGGAGCCTGGGGCTGGTAGCGACTCAGCAAAAATCGCCACTTCCCTTCATAAAGTTGGAGGAGAATATTTGTTGAATGGTACGAAATTATATACGACAAATGCTAAAGAAGCAGATGTTTTTGTAATAATCGCAAATCGAGATATTAGATTAAACAGAAAAGGTATTGTTGCATTAATACTAGAAAGAGGTGCAGAAGGATTTGTAATAAATCCACAATCTGGCAAGATGGGCATGAGAGCATCTTCAACCGCAGAGTTAGTTTTTAACAATACTCCAGTTCCTGAAAAAAACATTATAGGAGAAGGAGCCGATGGATTTAAGAAACTAATGGACATACTTAACGGAAGTCGTATAGGTATAGCTGCACAAGGAGTTGGTTTGGCACAAGCCGCGTATGATGTAAGTGTTTCCTATGCTAAACAAAGAAGTGCATTTGGGAATAAATTAGATCAATTTCAAGCTATTCAATGGATGATTGCTGATATGGCGACAGACATAGAAGCATCAAGGATGTTGGTATATAAAGCTGCTGAATATAAAGATGACGGTCTTAAATATGCCAAAGAAGCATCTATGGCAAAACTGTTGTCTTCTAGGGTAGCGGTTGAATCTGCTAATAAAGCTGTTCAAATTCATGGAGGTTTAGGTTATTTTGCGCCCACTGTTGCTGAACGACTCTATAGGGATTCAAAAGTAACAGAAATATATGAGGGAACTAGTGAAATACAACGTATGATTATTTCCAAAGAAGCCTTAAAATAATCTGATTAGACTATAAAACCATTTTATATTGGAATAATTTTATGACTCAATCCCCAAAAGAATTTCCCCATGAAGCGATTTGCATAGCAAAGTCAATAAATCACGTATGTATAGCAGTTGATAACATTATCGAATCTATCAAGCTGTATGTTAAATTGTTCGGCCTGGCTTCGCCAAAAATTGAGATAATTTCTGAACAAAAAGTTAAAGCTGCTATGATTCATTTAGGGATGACCAGCTTAGAGTTTATTGAGCCTATTGGGAATGATAGCGGCGTAGCTAAGTTTATAAAGAATAAAGGAGAAGGAGTACACCATATTTGTTTTGAGGTGGAAAATATCCAAGAATCGATTAAAGAATTACAAAATGCTGATATTAAACTGATAGACCAAGAACCGAGACAAGGTCTTGAAGGGATGATCGCGTTTATTCACCCAAAGTCTACAGGAAATGTTTTGGTTGAATTAATAGAAACAGATTCATCTAAAAAAGAAGGTTAAATTAAATGGAAACTAAATTGCTCAGAGTGCTTGTAGGCAAATTGGGTCTGGATGGTCATGATAGAGGTGCAAAAATTATTGCCAGGATGTTGCGTGATAATGGAATGGAAGTTATTTATACAGGCATTAGACAAACTCCATCAATGGTAACCCGGGCGGCATTAGAAGAGGATGTGGACTTAATTGGCATAAGCATACTTTCTGGTGCACATATGGACTTAATCCCTGCACTTTTTGAAGAACTCGACAAACAGGGTGCTAGTGATATCCCTGTTGTTGTTGGCGGAATTATTCCCGACCAAGACAAGATTAACCTTTTGGAAATGGGAGTGGCTGAAGTGTTTGGGCCAGGAACTTCAAGTGCCGAAATAGTAAAGTTTGTTCGTAATAATATAACTAATAGTGGCAATTGACACATAATTAGTATCGGGATCAACTATGAAATTTAATGTGTCTGAAATTTTATTTCAAAAGGCAGGGTTTGTTAGTTCTTTAAATATAGAAGATTATATTCGAGTTGGGGATAAAGATTTGTTTGTGGTTGGGAGGGGTGAATTTTTGAGAACTGATAAAGGTATTTGGGTCAGTGCCCGCATTGATACTGAAATAGAAATCGAATGTGGAAGATGTTTGAATAAATTTCCGTTTGGCATAAACTTTGACGTTGAGGAAGAAGTGTTTCCTAGTAGTGGCTTTACCAGCGAAAGTGTCCTAGAGAAAGAAGAACAAGTAGGAATTAGCTTAATTGATGCAAACAATATGCTAGACATATCAAACATGGTCGTTCAATATATTGATATCAGTATGCCAATAACTGTGAAATGTGATGTACAATGTAAAGGTCTATGCGTGAGATGCGGAATAAATCTTAACTCAAATTCTTGTAAGTGCCAAACAGACTCAATCAATGATGGATGGAATATATTGTCAACTACGAGAATAATTGAAAGAAAACAGGAGAACTAAATAAAAATGCCACCAAAGAAAAAACATTCTAAAAGAAGGCAGCGTAACAAAAATGCAAATGCTGGGATTAAAGCCCCTTCTATAGCTCAATGTAAACAGTGCAATGCGTATATTCAAGGACATAGAGCTTGCTCTGAATGTGGGTATTACAATGGAAGACAAGTTACTTCTGTTGAACAATCTGAGTAAATAAGGGTTTGATATATGTCTGCCCAAGAAGAATCAAATAGCAAATATGCATTTCTATTCCCAGGACAAGGTTCTCAAACCGTTGGTATGGGATTTGATTTATATAAAGCCTCTTCATTGGTTAAAGATGTGTTTGAAGAAGTAGATGATGCTTTAGGAAGGAAGCTTAGCCAAATTATTTTTGAAGGCCCTGAAGAAGACCTTAGAAAAACAATTAATGCACAACCGGCGATTATGGCAACCAGCATTGCAGCTTATAGGTTTGTTCAAGCCTCTATAAAAAATGTTCCGGATCCAATTTTTTTGGCTGGACATAGTTTGGGTGAGTTTACTTCGTTGGTGGCTTCGGGGGTGCTGGATCTTTCTGAGACGGCGAGATTAGTTCAAAAAAGAGGAGAACTGATGCAAAAAGCCTGCGAATTAAGGCCTGGGGCAATGGCAGCAGTCTTGGGCTTAGATGCAGTTACTTTGTCAGAAATTAGTGCCCAAACAGGCACTTATGTTTCAAATATAAATACTGAAAATCAAATTGTAATAAGTGGAGAAAAAAAACAAGTAGCAATGGCATTGGATATGTCGATGGCTCGGGGTGCTAGGAAAGTTGTTCCCTTAAAAGTTGCTGGCGCTTTTCATTCAGGGTTAATGGAGCCGGCAAGAGAAGGTTTAATCAATGCGATTGCAGTAATGGATTTTAATGAACCAATAATACCAATTGTTGGGAATACAACTTTTCAAAAGCTAGATACATCAGAACAGGTAAAAGATGAGCTAGTTAATCAACTATGCAACTGTGTGAATTGGAAACAATCGGTGGATTACATGATAAATAATGGAGTGTCGAGTTTCATTGAATTTGGACCTGGCAAAGCACTTACGGCAATGATTAAAAGAATAAACTCCGATTGTAAGGTTTTCAGCGTTGACTCTGTTCAAAGTGCCGATAAGTTAGATTTATAGCGTTTAAGCTGATATGGGTGTAACACAAAAACCTGAAATATTTACGAATATGCTAAGGCGGAATAGGAGCAAAGGCAGGTCTTTAGCACTTCAAACGTTGTTTGAAATCGATTTAACAAAACATCATATGGATGATGTTTTAGGTCATCTTATGGTAGAATCTGACTTGGACGAAAATCATCTAAAATTCGCCCGAGAAATAGTATTTGGAGTATTAGATAAAAAAAAACAAATAGATAGTTTAATAGCTGAATGCGCTACAGAGAGAGAGGTTGGAGATCTTTCGTCGCTAGACAAAAGTGTTTTGCGAATGGGGATTTTAGAGCTTTTGGATTTTTCCGATACTCCTCCCAAGGTAGTTGTCAATGAAGCAGTTGAACTAGCTAAAATATATGGTTCAGACAACTCTTATAAATTTGTAAATGGAGTTTTAGGATCCGTATTGCAAAAACTAAAAATAAAGGAATAAATGTTTAAGGAGTCTTTAATATGGCTACGGTTTTAGAAAGAGTTCAGGCTGTTGTAGCAGATAAATTAAGTGTAGAAGAAGTTGAAGTAAAACCAGAATCCAGCTTCACAGAGGATTTGAATGCGGATTCTTTGGATTTAGTAGAATTGATTATGGCTTTTGAAGAAGAATTTGGAAATGATGAAACACCGATAGAAATAAGTGACGATGATGCCGAAAGCATCACCACTGTTCAGAAAGCTATCGATTATCTTAAAGATAAAGGTGTTCAAGACTAAGAATCATTTGGTTTAGAAATGATGGTGATGGGCTGAAAGAAGCAAGAATACCTAGTCTTTTTAAATGATTGAATATAAAAACTTAGTTGAAAAAATCAACAATTGTACAAACTGCTGTCTTGGGTATAAGAGAACAAAAGCAGTTCCTGGTGAAGGATCGTTTTCATCAGACATTTTTTTAACCGGGGAAGCACCCGGATATTATGAAGACCAATCAGGCAAGCCGTTTGTTGGAAGAGCAGGTCAATTGTTGGATAAATTGCTAGAAAGCATAAATCTTTCAAGAAAAGATGTTTACATAACAAATTTGTTAAAATGTAGACCTCCTAATAATAGAGATCCGTTGCCCGACGAGATTAATGCGTGTGGCGATTACCTTAAGGAACAATTAGAAATGATTTCGCCTAAGTTGATTGTGACTTTAGGCAGGTATCCATTGACCAGATTTTTACCAAATAGGACCCTCGCTAATTCTAGAGGGAGATTAATGAAATATAAAAACATCCCACTGTTTTCAGTCTATCACCCTGCTGCCGGATTAAGAAACGGCAATATTATGGCTATACTAAAAAATGATTTCACAAAGATTCCAGAAATAATGGAGAGATTGAATGTAGCGAAAAATAAAGATATACAAACAGATTCCCAGTTGAATTTGTTTTGAAAATAGAGTTGGCGGTTAGGACGAATATTAAGGAATAAGAATATTTATGATCAATTACATACAAAATAAAAAAAACGGAATAAGAATCATTCCGTTTGGGGGATTGGGAGAGATCGGGAAGAACATGATGGCTATAGAAGTCGATAAGGAAATATTTATTATTGATTGTGGCATAGGTTTCCCGGGCCAACAGGTTACAGATATTGATTTTTATATACCAGACTTTTCATATCTTGTAGAAAATGTGGAAAGAATAAAAGCTATATTAGTAACACATGGGCATGAAGACCATATTGGGGCTATACCATATTTAATTAAAAATATGGGTCTTCCTATATATGCGTCATCTCTTACTAACGGACTTATAAGAGTGAAACTCAAAGAACATGGTTTAGCTGCAGAAACAGAGTTGAATGATATCGAGCCTGGAGTACCAATAAAGATTGGAAATGTTGAAATAGAGTTTTTTAGGGTCTGCCATTCTATTCCAGACGCAATGGGAATTTCAATTAAAACTCCTCTGGGAAAGATAATACACACCGGTGATTTTAAAATAGACCATACACCAGTGGACGGAAAACCGACAAATTTTCAAGCTATGAGCACGGTAGCAGGTGAAGGGGTATTGCTTTTGTGCTCAGACTCTACTTATTCAGAAAACGAAGGATACACCCCGTCTGAATTCATAATAGAGGAAGCTTTTAATAAGGTTATTGGAGAAGCTAAGGGCAGGATAATTGTAGCTACATTTGCTTCGTTGATTTCTAGAATGCAACAAGTGATAGATATAGCTGCTAGATATGATCGTAAAGTAACGATAGCCGGGAAAAGCATGATAAATAATGTGAAGATGGCAAAAAAGATGGGGTATTTAAATATTCCCGATGACATGCTTATTCCTTTAGATGAAGCAACAAAAATCAAGGATAGGCGCATTGTAATACTTGCGACGGGGGCTCAGGGAGAACCTTCATCCGCTTTAACGCGCATAGCAAATAGCGACCACAAACATCTTAAAATCAAGAAAGGAGATACAATCATTGTTTCTGCATCTCCAATACCGGGTAATGAAAAAGCAATATCAAAAACGATTGATAATTTATTCAGGCAAGGAGCAGATGTTTTTTACAACAAAAATTCACAAGTGCATGTTCATGGGCATGCAAGTAGAGAAGAATTAAAGTTAATGATCAGCTTATTTAAACCAAAATATTTCATGCCTATCCACGGAGAATACCGCCATTTGGTGGCACATGCTAGGCTGGCACGAAGGATGGGTGTTGATAAAGACAATGCTTTTGTAATAGAAGATGGAGATGTGTTATTTTTGACCAATGAATCAGGTGAAGTTGTAGGCAATATTGGAACTGAGCTTGTTTCAGTTAAAGGAAACAAGATATCAAGTCACTAATTATGCTGAAACACTGACCTTTTTAAGCGATGAGGTTTTAGGCGTCCTTGGTTTAAACTAAAGCCATAATAATTAAGGAAAACTTGTAATTATGAGCAGCGCCATAAATTTCATATTTGCAAGAAACTGGGTTACTTATGCTATTTTTGGGTTGAGCATAGTAATAATTATTTGCGTCTATTTTTTTAGAAGCAATATATCGCAGTTTATCAGCAATGTCGTTCAAACCTCCCTAGATTTAGCTGGATTTGCAATAATTTTACCTCTGATTTGGGTTTGCATTTTTTGTTATGTGTTGATTAAGAAAGAATTCAATTTTAAGAATATAAGGCATTTGGCAAGCTTGATTCTGAGCCCTATATTTATTATTGGATTGTTGGGATTAATTTCTACTCAAATTCAAAGCAATTACTTCTTTGGAGATTTTCAAATTATAAGATTAGGTGGGTCCTTGGGTGTGCAGGTATCTGGATACAATTTTTTGTTTGGAATAATCAGGTTGTTAATTATATTTTTTGTGTTGATGTCAATTTCTTATCCGAAACTAATTTTGACAAGTGGTGTTGGGCTCTGGAAAGTAGTATTAATGATGTATGTAGGTGCTGCGTTACTTTTCAGTTCTATTTTTAACAAGTCACCCGTAAATTCCAAATCGACTGTTAAAAGCTATCAACCTGATGACAAAACTCTATTAGAAGAAAACAGTCAAATAATTTCCGAAAACCATGTTGAAAATCAATTGCTTGATGAAGAGGCGATAGCGTTACAAGATAATTACCTAGGCGAAGATTTAGGCGAAAATCAAAACATGCCCAGTTCATTTAGCAAAGATTTCGAAAAACGAAGCGATAAACTACAGCAAAAAAACACTGAAAATAATGAGATGGATAGAGTTAAGTTTGATAAGGAATTTATTAGAAGGGGCAATTTAGATATAAAGATATCTCAAAATCAACAGGTTGAAAAGTTAGAACAACAAAAAGAAACAATAAACACTGATTATGAGGGAGCGAAACTTGGTAAGTGGCATCTGCCTAATACAGATGTTTTGATTGAGACATCTAGTGTAGGTATTACTCAGCAAGAGATTGATCAGACGTCTAAAATAATAAAGGATACTTTAGATGAATATGCTATAGAGGTTGAAGTTGGGCAAACTAAACCGGGTCCAGCAGTAACAATGTATGGACTAATTCCTGGCTGGATACGTAAATCAAAGCAAGTAAAGAAAACAGATCAAACTGGAACTGTTGTGAAAGATGAATTGGGAAAACCAGTTATTGAAAAAATTGAAAACAAAATCCGAGTGAAGGTTGACAGTATAATTCAAAGAGAGAAAGACCTATCTCTTGCGCTAAAAACCCCTAGTATTCGCATAGAAACTCCAGTAATGGGACAATCTTTAGTCGGAATTGAGGTGCCCAACCCTTCACCTGCTTTGGTAGGCCTCCGTTCTATAATGGAAGAAAGTGAATTTAAAAAACTTAAGTCAAGTGCTAAATTACCTATAGCCTTAGGCAAGGGTACAGGTGGACAATCAATCATTTCCGATTTAGCTGATATGCCACACTTATTAATTGCAGGAGCAACTGGTAGTGGCAAAAGCGTTTGCATAAATACCATTATTTCATGTTTGATTATGGAGAAGTCTCCGAAAAACATGAGGTTAGTAATGATTGACCCTAAAAGAGTCGAGCTAACTCCATATAATGGAATTCCTCATTTATTGACACCTGTAGTAGTAGACCCGCTTGAAGTTGTGGATTTGCTGAAGAGCTTGATTAACGAAATGCTAGCTCGTTATAAACGTATGGAATCTGTGGGTGCTAGGAATATTGAAACATATAACCAAAAAAGTATTGATCCTATGCCACACATAGTAGTCACAGTAGATGAGTTAGCAGACCTTATGATGACTGCGTCCTTTGATGTAGAAAAGTCTTTATGCAGATTGGCACAATTAGGGCGAGCCACGGGCATACATCTTATAGTTGCAACGCAACGACCATCAGTAGATGTTCTAACAGGATTAATCAAAGCAAATTTTCCAAGCAGAATTAGTTTTGGAGTTGCCTCACAAATTGATTCGAGAACAATATTAGATGTGACTGGGGCAGAAAAATTGCTTGGAAAAGGAGATATGCTGTATTTGGGTGCAGATAATTCTAGGCCCGAGCGTGTTCAGGGTGTTTATATTTCGGATAAAGAAGTAGAAGCTTTAGTTGAATATTGGATCAAGTGTCCAAAAGGCGAAGTCGGAGAGGTAATATTGGAATCACCTGAAGATCAAAACGGCCAAGCCAATTCTTTAGAGGGTGGAGATGCAAATAGCGACCCTATGATGGAAAAGGCAATTGAATTAACAAAATTAAATACAAAGCTTTCTACATCGTTATTGCAAAGGAAATTAAGGATAGGATATCCAAGAGCAGCTAGGTTAATGGATGACTTAGAAGAAAATGGTTTCGTAGCCCAAAGCGATGGTTCTAAATCTAGAGATGTTATAATTTAATCAACTTAAATATGGCTGAAAGATAAGTGGCACCAAATCTTAGTGATTTACTAATATCAATATCTCGAAGAAAAAACCTTGTTAACCAAAGGCTTGATTTTGGCGATGTATGTTTAGTATGTGATAAATCTTTATCTGAAAGCATGTTTTTTAAACAATATCATGTTTGTGAACACTGTAATTTCCATTACACCATGGATGCAAGGCAGCGGATTAATTGGATAAGCGACCCTGACACTTTCCAAGAGTCTGACAAATTAGTATATTCTGCAGATCCGTTAGAATTCAAAACTCGCTTAACTTACAAAAAAAAGTTGTCAGGCGATTCTGAAAGAACTGGATTAACGGAAGCAGCTGTTACGGGTGTTTGTGAAATCGGTGGAGTTCCTGCGCAATTAATTGTATTGGATTTTGGATTTATGGGAGGAAGCATGGGGTGTGTGGTAGGAGAAAAAGTAGCTTTGGCTTTGGAGAGGTCATATAAAAAAAAGATTGCTTGTGTGGCAGTTATAACTAGTGGCGGGAATCGATTTCAAGAAGGAGTTTTGTCTTTAATGCAAATGGCAAAGACAGTTACAGTTGCAAATCAACTCAAAACGAAAGGCATTCCTTTTATATCAATTTTGTCTAACCCGTCTACTGGGCACACATTTGCTAGTTTTCCTAATTTATCTGACATTATTTTGGGAGAGCCAGGGGCAATGGTAGGCCTTCAATCTCTACAAGTTGTTCGGAAAGAGAGTTTGGATGTTTTGCCTGATTCCGCTAATACCTCTGAGTTCCATTTAAAACATGGAATGATTGACGCAGTTGTAGAAAGACCCAAATTAAAAGAAACCGTTTCAAACATCTTGGATTTGCTTAGTTCCGAATACAAAATAAGCAGGAAGGTTAATCGTTCTACAAGAAGTACTAGAAAAGTTAGCATAAACAAACTAAATAATAATGTTTGGGATATAGTACAAATTGCCAGACATGATTCTAGGCCAACAGCGAGAGGATACATAGGAAAAATCATAACGAATTTTGTGGAAGTCCATGGCGATAGGTATTATGGAGATGACCCCACAATAATTACCGGTGTAGGTTATCTAGGAGGGCAAACAGTAGCTATAGTGGGTCAGGAAAAACATAAAACCAGTCCCAACGAAACCTTAAAAAATGCAAAAACAACACCTGAAGGTTTTAGAAAAGTCCAAAGAATGGTGGAACTAGCAAGTAAATTTTCCCTTCCTTTAATAACATTGGTAGATAGTTCAGGGCCAAAGCTGGGAATTGATTCAGAAGAGAGAGGACTTGCCAATACTATCGCCACAACTATTTCCAAAATGGTGAATTTAGAGTCGCCATCAGTATCAGTGATTATTGGAGAAGGTGGTAGCGAAGCGGCTCTGCCCTTAATAGTTACTAACAAAACCTTAATGTTGCAGAATTCTATTCTTTCAGTTGTATCTCCTGAAGGTGCAGCAGAGATGATTTTTCAGGATCCTAAGAAAGCTAAAGATGTTGCAGAATCATTGAAAATTACTGCAATAGATTGTTATGAATTAGGAATAATTGACAAAATAGTATTGGAACCTTCGGGAGGATCTCATAATAATATCGATGATGCTGCGAGGATTTTATCAAGGGAAATTATAAAAGAACTTTCGATGATTCAGTCTTTACCAAAAAGAAAACTCGTTTCGGAGCGACAAAAACGTTTTCGTAATGTTGGAGAATATTCATCCTATTTCAAACAGGCGATTTATAACGAAGTTAGATATCTTAAAGAGCTAGTAAAACGATAATTTAAAAAACCAACAAATTTATTTTTGCAGCATCTTTTTCTCGTAAGATCTTATTTTATCTTCGTGTTTTAAAGTAAGACCAATATCATCTAAGCCATTCATCATGCTGTATTTTCTAAACTTGTCGATATCGAATTTGATATAGATTTCTCCCTCTTTATCATTAATTGACTGTTCGCTTAAATCTACAGAAATTTTGTATCCAGGTGCGTTTTTAGACTTTTCAATCAATTTGTCTGACGTTTCCTCATCTACTGTTATTGGTAATATTCCGTTTTGAAAGCAATTATTATAGAAAATGTCTGCGAAACTTGGAGCGATTATACATTTAATGCCAAAATCAGATAATGCCCAAACTGCATGCTCTCGGGATGAACCTGAGCCAAAGTTGCGTCGTGTTGCAATAATTGAACAGCCAGCATATAGGGGGGAGTTCAAAATAAAATCAGGGTTGAGTACTCCGTGCTTTTTATATCTCCAATTGTAGAACATGAATTGGCCAAACCCATTCCGTTCAACTCGTTTCAAAAACTGCTTTGGAATTATTTGGTCGGTATCGATGTCTGTTTTGTCTAATGGGGCTATTACACCTGTATGTTTGACGAAAGATTCCATTATGATTTAATTTCCTTAATTATTAATATTAACTAATTCCAACCTCTTATATCAACGAAGCGGCCTTTTATCGCTGCAGCTGCAGCCATCGCTGGGCTAACAAGATGGGTTCTTCCTTCTTTCCCTTGTCTACCTTCAAAATTTCTATTCGAAGTAGAAGCACATCTTTCTTTTGGATTAAGAATATCTGGGTTCATCCCAAGGCACATGGAACATCCAGATTGTCTCCAATCAAAACCTGCCTCGGTAAAGATTTTGTCCAACCCTTCCTCTTCAGCTTGTTGTTTAATTTGTGTCGATCCTGGAACAATCATGGCGTACACTTTTTCGTGTACAGTTTTTCCTTTAGCTATGCTTGCAGCTTCTCGCAAGTCTTCGATTCGGGAATTAGTACAAGAACCAATAAAGACACGATCCACGGTAATGTTTTGAATGGATTCGTTTGGATGCAAACCCATGTATTCTAAAGCAGATTTTATTGCTGATTTTTCCTGATCAGTTTTTGATTTATTTGGGTCAGGCACTTTTCCTAATACATTAGTCACCATGGCAGGGTTGGTTCCCCATGTGACCATTGGTTCCAATGAATCTGCTTCAATATTAACAGTTTTATCAAAAATAGCATCTTTATCCGTTTTTAGTGAAGACCATCTTTTTATAGCGTAGTCGAATTCGACTCCTTTTGGGGCAAATTCTCTACCCTTCAAATATTCAAATGTTTTTCCATCGGGAGCTACCATGCCAGCTCTTGCACCAGCCTCTATCGACATGTTGCAAAGTGTCATCCTGCCTTCCATGGATAAGGATTCTATGGCTGAACCGGAATATTCTATTACATGCCCTTGGGCTCCATCGACACCAATTTTCCCTATAATAGCAAGAATTATGTCTTTTGCTGTTACCCCTCTTGGTATTTTGCCATGCACTTGGATATTCATCGTTTTAGATTTAAATTGACGTATGGTTTGTGTTGCAAATACATGTTCTACCTCAGAGGTGCCTATGCCTAGAGCATAAGCACCAAATGCACCGTGGGTGGATGTATGGCTGTCCCCGCAAACAATAATAGACCCTGGCAATGTCTTTCCTTGTTCTGGTGCAATAATATGAACAATCCCTTGTTTTGGATCATTCATCTCGTATAGATTTATTCCAAATTCTTTGCAATTTGAGCTAAGTACATCTAGTTGTTGCTTGGCTATTAAATCCAAAATTGGCAATTCGGATCTATTGATATCCGTAGGGGTATTATGGTCAGCAGTGGCTAACGTTAAATCGGGCCTCCTAACCTTGCGGTTTGCGTTTTTTAAACCATCAAAGGCTTGTGGGCTGGTGACCTCGTGGATCATGTGCAAATCCACGTATAATATGGATGGTTGTCCGGGTTCCGAATAAACAACATGGGAGTCCCAAATTTTTTCGTAAAGAGTTTTTCCTGGCATTGTAAGTTGGCTCCTTATACACAGGTTAAAATTTGCAAATGAAAGTTTTTATTCAAACTTATGGAGTGAACAAACTTCCTCCTGAGTATTCTTCGTCGTCTCTGATAGCATTTTTGTGTGGTAGATATTCTACGATTACATCGATATCGGTTATTTCTATGTCTAGAACCAATTGAGGGTCTTTTGAGTCCAAAGAAATCGAAATTGTATTTTGTCCTTTTTGGGGCAATAAATCTTTCTCTAGAGGAATGTGTAACCTATATCCCCTAACATAGTCGGGTCGTGGTCTCATTTGAAATATCCAATCTGCCCACCTTATTTTTTCAGGAGCTATCTTTTTATCATTCCATACAACAGATACATCGCCGTTTTGCATGAGATTATTGATCATTATACGTAATTCGCATTTCCACAATTCACCCATAGAAAGCTTCGATTGGATATCATCGGCTATATAAATACTAATAGGCGTAGGAGGTTCAGACAGCGATAATACTTTGGGTAATTGTGGGTTGACTCCAAATATTTTTTCAGGTTTGTCCCTGTCCTTACTTGGTCCCATATGAAAGATTTTGTCCATATGTTCTATTAAATCAGGATATGCTAAGAACCGTAACCTGTTGGTGTCTTCTGTGGAATATGGATAGCGGTTAGGGTCTGGGTAATACCTGTGGTACATACAGCCCTTAACGCCTGCATCGTAAACGTTAGCTACTGCGGCTCGTTGTACTTTGGGGGTTTGTTCGGAACTTACACTGTCAATTCCGGCAATAATTTTCGTTTGAGAATTTTTTGTTAGGTTTACTATTTGTTGTAAGTCAGAGATGTCAGTCCCAAAATCACCTTTTACGGGCATAGCGACTAAAACATCAACTAACTCGTTTTTTATCCACGTAGCAATATCGTGTCCCATTAAAAGATTGCCATTTAAGCTTGCACCAATCCTTACAAAGATCCTCTTTTCTCTTTTTTGAATCTTGGAGGCTTCTGTAGCAAGTTTTCTGATTTCGGTAAGCCAGTTAGTTAATGTTGTTGTGTGTTCGTCAACTTCCTTTCTGGCGATAAACGGAGAATAAGTATAAAAGTTGAGTTCTATGCCATCAGAATCGTAATCAAATAGCAATTCTTTTATTACAGCTAGTCTATTTTCTCTTACTTCATCGATAGCATAAGACAGCCTTCTTGGTTGGTCATTTTTGGATTCAGGAAAATCTGGTTCTTGGCCAACTTGCCATTCCGGATGGTCAGTTGTGAAGTCGGCAACACGACAATCTGTAACACGCCCATGAGGAGTATGTACCATGTTCAATAGGAGGTGGGGTATAAACTTAAATCCTCTTTTATGAGAGTGATCGCATACTAATTTTAAAGGATCTATTCCCCTTTCAATCATGGATTTTACATTTTGAGCTGCTCTTAGCCATACTGTATGATTCGCTAAATCTACATTATGCCCCCATAATTCTCCGACTTTAGTATCGTATAAAAGGACTGCGCAATCCCCTACCACATAGCTAATTGTGTCGATTCCGAGGTCTACTAGTTCGTCTATGCACTCAACGTATTGTCTTTCACCCATTGGGGGTTCGTACAAATAGACACTTGAATGCCTGCCATCTGTTTCAAACATTATTTCATTTTGGAGACTCATAGCATACTCCTTTTAGAGTAGATAAATTAATTTCTAATCAATTAAATTAAAGTATAAATATCAAGAAAATAAAATACTAGCTTTTTTGAATTTTGTCACAAAATATAACAGATGATGGCAGGCATCCAATAAACATGAACTTTACAGAGCATATATTTTGTTATTGGGAAGCCACACATGCGCGATTTAGAGCGTTCATATATGCTTTAGCACTCGCAACAATGATATCTGTATCTGAGCCTCTTCCAACGAAGGTTCCATCATCATTTTTTATTCGAATAGTAACGTCCCCAAGAGCGTCGATCCCTTCTGTAACTGAATCAACTCTAAATTCTGTTAGAGAATTTGGGATTTCTATTATCCTGTTGATGGCTTTGTAAACAGCATCAACAGGCCCTGTTCCCGTTGACGCATCAGTTACTAGCTTATCATCCGGAAACAAGATAGTTACTGTAGCAGTTGGAATTTGTTGGTCGCCACAAGTTACTTGGACATGATCTAGTTTATAAGATTCTTTGATGTCGACATGTCTCCGGTGGCTTGACATCAATGAAATAAGATCCGCATCTGTAATTTCTCGTTTTGCATCAGCCAATTCTTTGAAAGCGTCAAATATTTGATTCAACTCAGTATCATCAGGGCTATATCCTAGTTGTTCCAATCTAGATTTTAAACCTGCCCTACCGCTTAATTTGCCCAAAACAAGAGAGTTACTGGACCAGCCTACTACCTGAGGGTCCATAATTTCAAATGTAGTTCTTTGTTTAATTATTCCATCTTGGTGTATGCCAGATGCATGCCTAAAGGCGTTTGCTCCTACTATGGCTTTATTGGGTTGTACTATAAATCCAGTTATGTCGCTTACCAGGCGACTAGTGGGATAAATTTCGGTTGTGTCTACGTTAGTAGTTAAACCGAAAATATCCTCTCTAGTATGGATCGTCATGATTACTTCTTCAAGGGATGCATTACCGGCACGTTCTCCAAGGCCATTTATACATCCTTCTACCTGCCGTGCTCCAGCCTCAACAGCTGCAATACTATTAGCAGCTGCATTGCCCAAGTCATTATGACAATGAACGCTTAATACTGCCTTATCAATGTTGGGAACATTGTCTTTAATTAATTCGATTCTTTTCCGGAATTCAGACGGGATAGTATATCCTACAGTGTCAGGAACATTTATTGTTGTAGCGCCAGCTTCAATAGTCGCCTCTATCAATCTATATAAATATTCAAGATCTGTCCTAGTTGCGTCCATGGGGGAAAATTCTACATCGTCACAATGCTTTTTGGCTTTTTCTACGGATTTTACAGCCATTGTCAGTACTTGTTCGGGGTCTTTGTTCAGTATGTCCATTAAATGAACGTCTGAGCTAGAAATGAACGTATGTATTCTCGGCCTAGCAGCTTTTTTAAGAGCTTCCCAAGCTAGGTCTATATCATTTTCGACACATCTTGCCAAAGACGCAATAATTGGAGTTTTTACTTCACGAGCTATTGTTGTTATTGCTTCATGATCGCCAGGGCTGCTTGCAGCAAACCCCGCCTCGATAATATCGACTCCTAGTCTCTCCAATTGTTTAGCAACAACCAGCTTTTCTTCAACCGTTAGGCCTATACCAGCTGACTGCTCTCCATCTCTTAGAGTAGTGTCAAATATTAGCACTTTTTCGTTTGTCATTTGTAACTCCTTCGATTACCGGCTTGAAATCAGTCGAAATCTGAGTGAGAGAGAAGGTATACAGACTAATCGGATTCTTTTAAGAAAGGCATCATTTCTCTAAGTTCTTTCCCTATTGCTTCTATTGGGTGAGTAGTGTTCTCTTTCCTTAGTTGGTTAAATTTATGTCGTCCTTCATCATTTTCACTTATCCATTCTTTTGCAAAAGACCCATCTTGGATGTCGCTGAGGACTTTCTTCATGTTTTGTTTGACGTGATCATCAACTACTACTGGACCTCTTGAATAATCTCCGTATTCAGCAGTATCACTTACAGAATATCTCATATATTCCATTCCACCTTGATATAGTAGGTCTACAATGAGTTTTAATTCGTGGAGGCATTCAAAATAGGCTGATTCTGGTTGGTACCCAGCTTCTACTAGTGTTTCAAAAGCTGCTTTTACTAATTGTGTGACTCCCCCGCATAAAACGGCTTGTTCGCCAAATAAATCAGTTTCCGTTTCTTCTTTGAAAGTTGTGTCTAATACTCCTGCCCTTGTACATCCTATTCCTCTGGAGTATGCTAGTCCCGTTGAGTGGGCTTTCCCTGAAGCATCATTATGCACGGCAATTAGTCCAGGAACTCCTCCTCCCTTCACAAACACCTCACGAACTCTATGACCTGGAGCCTTTGGTGCAATCATGGAAACATCAATGTTTTTAGGAGGTGTAATGGTTTTGTAGTGTATATTGAAGCCATGGGCAAACATTAAAGTGTTTCCTGATGATAAATTAGGTTCAATTGATTCTTTATAAACCGATGCCATTGAATGGTCATGAAGAAGTAGCATTATTATGTCAGAATCTTTTGCAACTTCAGATGCGGTTTTAACTGTAAAACCATCTTTTTCTGCGACAGCCCAACTTTTGCTTCCTTCATAGAGTCCAATTTGAACGTTTAAGCCAGAATCTTTAAGGTTGAGGGCATGTGCATGTCCTTGGCTACCATAGCCAATGATACCAATGGTTTTATCCTTTATAAGAGATAAATCAGCATCTTCTTCATAATACATTTCAGCCATTTATGTTAACTCCTGTGTTATATCTAAATTAAGATATTTATTTAATTTATACTGATGAGGCTTCTTCCCAGTTTTCGTGTTTGTATTTTATATTGTGTGAAACTACTGGTCTGGTGGGCTGAACCCCTCGATTCAGAGCAATGGTTCCGGTACGCATAATTTCAATTACACCAAACCCTTTAAGAACTTCGTGCAATGAGTTGATTTTATCTTCATTGCCGCTTACTTCAATAATTAAAGAGTCTAGCGATATATCTACAATATTAGTTCTGAAAGTCGAAGCTATTTGCATCACTTCACTTCGATTTCCACTATCAGTTTTGACCCGAATTAAAGCCAATTCTCGGGAAACGATATTTTCTTGAGAAATATCACTTACTTTAATAACATCGATCAATTTATTTAAGTGTTTAGTAACTTGCTCTACCACTTTATCGTTTCCATCAACCACGAAGGTCATCCTTGACAATGACTCGTCTTCGCTTTTACCGACAGCTAAGCTGGATATGTTGAATCCACGCCTTCTAAACATGCTGGAGAGTCTGTTGAGCACCCCGGGCTTGTCTTGTACTAAGGCGGTTATTGTATGTCGATTATTTTGGTTAATACTCATGTTTTGATTTCCTCATTGGCTGGTTCCTCTATGAGATTTTCAATAGTTTGGCCAGCTGGAATCATTGGATATACATTTTCCTCTTCTTCAACCACGAAGTCGATTAAGGCAGGACCATCATGTTCCATTGCTTTCTCTATGGAAGACCTAACCTGATTTTTGGAAGTTACTCTTATTCCAAGCATTCCAAAAGCTTCTGCGAGTTTGACGAAATCAGGATTGTTGGTATAAGTAGTAGCGACGTATGATTTATCGTAAAAGAATTCTTGCCACTGCCTAACCATGCCTAAAACGTTGTTGTTAATAATAGCAAATTTAACAGGGATTTTATTTTCCACCAATGTAGCGAGTTCAGACATGGTCATCTGGAATCCGCCGTCTCCCGCTATGGACCATACAACTCTATCAGGGTTTCCTACTTGCGCCCCCATAGCTCCTGGAACTTCGTAGCCCATTGCCCCAGAGCCCCCAGAAGTAATCCAACTTCTAGGTTCAGTATACGTATAATGTTGGGCTGCCCACATTTGATGCTGGCCAACCCCAGTTACCATTATTGCCTTACCTTTAGTTGCTTCAGATAATTCTCGAATTATATATTGAGGCAGTAATTTGTCTGTTTCCCTTATTTCTAGTGAAGGGTGGTCTGATTTTAGTTGTTCAATATTTTGTATCCATTCAACACGGGTATTTGATTCAACATATTGGTTAAGTTTTTCTAAGACGTTTTTAATGTCACCAACAATCGGTACGTCAACCGGAACATTTTTCCCGATTTCAGAAGGGTCTATATCGACATGTATTTTTCGAGATGCTTTGGCAAACTCGCTTGGTTTTCCGGTGATTCTGTCGTCAAATCGCATGCCTAAAGCTATCAGAAGATCGGCTTTTTCTATGGCCAAGCTAGCGTAAGCAACTCCATGCATGCCAGGCATGCCAACACTTAAAACATGGTCCTCAGGGAAGGAACTTATTCCAAGAAGAGTTGTGATAACCGGGATTTGGGCTTTTTCGGCAAGGGTTTTAAGTTCATTATATGCGCCAGAAAAAATAATCCCGTGACCGGCTAAAATTACGGGCTTAGCCGATTTATTTATTAGCTTAGCGGCTTTTTTGATTTGACCAATATTTCCAGCAACTGAAGGTTTATACCCGGGCAAGTTAAGAGATTCTGGATATATAAGCCCATCGGGATATTCTACTTCTTCTGTAAAAACATCTTTGGGTATGTCTACAAGAACTGGACTGGGTCGTCCTGTAGTAGCAATATGAAAGGCTTCTTTTATTATCATTGGAATATCTGCTGCGTCCATTACCAAGTAGTTATGTTTGGTTACTGGTAACGAAATTCCTGTTGTATCTGTTTCCTGAAAGGCATCGCTACCTATCGAGGCACGAGATACTTGTCCGGTAATAACAACCATGGGTACTGAATCCATTTGTGCAGTTGCAATACCTGTTATTAAGTTAGTGGCTCCCGGACCCGATGTGGCCCATGCAACACCAGCTTTGCCTGTTACTCTTGCATAGCCATCTGCTGCATGAGCAGCTCCTTGTTCGTGGCGAACCAAGATATGCTTCAATTGAGTATATTCAGGCAATGTTTGGTAAAGAGGCAATATAGCTCCGCCAGGCAAGCCGAATATGGTATCAACTCCCTCTTTCATTAAACTTTCGCAAACTAGTTGAGCACCTGTAAGTTTCATGAACTATCGGTCTCCTTCATAAATCATTATATTTGTATATCCTCTTAAAAAAAATAAACCCGTCCTTTCGGGACGGGATCATGTTAATCTCGCGGTACCACCCAAATTGCCGCTATTTTTAAGCGACCTCTTGTCTTGGCCTTATTACGGGGCCTAACCGCCCTACTTTACTTGATTTATCTGGTTCAAATAGGGAGCTCTGGGGCGAGTTCAAGGATAATGCTGGGTTTCACTAGTTCCAACTCTCTGTAAATTGTATCCTTTACTACTCCCCTTCTCAGCCTGTATTTCTTCACATATAAATTAACACTAGCATGGAATTACATGCTAGTCAATCTCTACATATATACTGCTCTTTAGGGTTTATGCACTTGTAACGTCAATATATAAACCATTTTTGAATCGGATTTTCAGATGCAATTATTGTAGCTTGTTGGAAATAATTTTTGTATTATTGCATCTTATTTGAAACAAAAAATTAAAGTGGTAACCAAATGACTAACATTTTATATAAGAACTATGTAAACGGTGAATGGAAAACCTGTAAATCGAAAAAATCATATGCTATCTATAATCCTGCAAATACTAAAGAAAAAATAGGTAGCGTGCAATATTCAAGTGATTTGGATGTAGCCGAAGCGATTGAAGCTGCTCGCCAATCTTCAAAAACATGGAGTGAGACGCCTGCACCTCAAAGAGCAGATATTTTATTCAAAGCGCACCGTATAATACAAAATAGGTTTGATGAGCTAGCAGAGAGCATCACGCTAGAGGAAGGTAAATGTATAGGTGATTCGGAGGCAGAGGTAAAGAGGTCATTGGCAGTAATTGAATTTATGGCAGGAGAAGGAAGAAGGATGCACGGATATACAGCTCCTTCAGAATCGCAAGGCACTTTGGATTATACATATAGGAAACCTTTAGGAGTAGTTTCTGTAATAACTCCATGGAATTTTCCTCTAGCTATACCTGCTTGGAAAATTGCTCCTGCCTTGGTATGTGGAAATACTGTGCTATTTAAACCTGCTTTCTCTACTCCAATTACTGCGATAAAGTTAGTCGAAATTTTTGAACAAGCAGGATTGCCAAAAGGTGTTTTAAATGTAATAACCGGTTCTAGTTCAGAGATAGGTAGTTCTTTTGTAGAAAATGAGATTGTAAAAGGCATATCCTTTACGGGTTCTACTGAAGTGGGTACAGAAATTTACAATATGGCTTCTAAATCACTGTCTAAGGTGCAATGTGAAATGGGAGGTAAAAATGCCGTTATTGTAATGGATGACGGTAATCTTGAGAAGGCTCAAGAATCTATTTTGCAAGGAGCATTTGGTTCTTCAGGACAGAGGTGTACTGCTACAAGTAGAGCAATAATTCACCAAAACGTTTTTGATGACTTTGTAAAAGGACTAGTGTCAGAAACCAGGAAGATTTCTGTAGGACCTGGATTAAATAGAGAATCAGACATGAGTTGCCTGGCAAGTAGGCAGCAACTCAACCAAATTCAAGAATATGTAGATATAGGTATAAATGAAGGTGCAACCCTTTTAACTGGCGGAAAGAAGATTGTGGACAAAGGTTATGAGGATGGATATTTTTTTGAACCTACTATATTTAAAGATGTGGAAACAAATATGAGGATAGCAAAAGAAGAAATCTTTGGACCAGTGTTAACGATATTTAAATGCCAAGATATAGACCAGGCTATTGCTATTTCTAATGATAGTGAATTTGGACTTTCGTCTTCCATTTATACGGAAAATATCCATAAGGCTTTTACTTATATTGAACAAATAGAAACCGGAATAATCCATGTTAATTCACCAACTCTGGGTGGGGAAGTACATATGCCATTTGGGGGAATAAAATCATCTGGAATTGGTAATCGCGAACAGGGATTAGAAGCGATAGAATTTTTCACTGAAATAGTTAGTGTTTATATCAGTCATTAGAACTTAAAGTTTTATAAATTACTTTTAAGAATTTCAAGCTTTTGAAAACTGCGGACATTTTCTTCCTCGCAACCCAGAGACTTTAAATTAGTCCAAGAAACTTCAGATAAATACAAATCATTTTTTGAATCTATCGATATGCCATGGGGAGCAATAAATTGCCCTGGTTGTAATCCAAAGCCTAGAGACCCTAATGTAGCTAATTTAACTCCTTTTGTATTCAATATAGTAATCCTTGGTCCGATATTCGGCATATTGCGATTAACAGATAATCCACTGCCAAGTTCTCCTATATAAACGAGTTGTTCTTTACTTATATATAGTGCGCATGGCCGATGTAAATTATTCCATTGAGTTTGATATTTGCCGTTTTTATCAAATATTTGTATCCTGTGATTTTCTCTATCTGCGACATATACATAACCTTCTTTATCAGTTGCTATATTATGTACAATATTGAATTGCCCGGGGTCCGTTCCAGGTTCTCCCCAAGAAAATAGCAATTTTCCATCTGGGCTGTACTTATGCACTTTTGAATTCCCATATCCATCTGACACATATATTTCGTGAGTAAAGGGGTCGAAGGCAATATCTGTGGGTCGATGAAAAGGATGTCCGCTTTGATATTGCGATGCGTTGCCAGGGTTACCAAGTGTCATTAATACTTTTCCTTCAAGAGTACATTTGCGAATTGTATGGTCTCCATCATCGGCGCAGAAAATGGTGTTGTCTGGTGCCAAAGTTAAACCGTGTGGTCTCGTGAAAATGTTTTCTCCCCAAGAAGATTTGAAATTGCCTAAGCGATCGAAAATAATTATTGGGTGGACGCCTCTATTAAACACATAAATGTCATCATTATTATCAGCTATCACCCCTGCGGTTTCTTTCCAGCTAAAACCATTGGGTAAATTTTCCCAATTCTCGTTTATTTTATACCTAAATTCGCCTGAACCAACGATTATGTTTTCTCCCATGACATCTCCTTCATCAGATTACTCTTTTATGTTGATTTGGGCTAAATCTTCTAGAAAATTTGCTATAGCAGAATGGTCAAGTTCTCCTTTCCCCTTATTCATCAAAGAACCAATCATTTGTTGTATCAAACTAGTGACCGGTAGAGGAACTCCTAAATCTTTACCGGTTAGCAAGGCATTATGTAAATCTTTTTGGTGTAATTTTATTCTAAAACCGGGGTTGAAATCGCCGGCTATCATCATAGGTGCTTTTGCGTCCAGTACAGTACTTCCAGCAAGGCCACCTTTTATTGCGTTGAATACCGTATTGGGATCTAGCCCCGCTTTTTTTGCTAAAACAAGGGCTTCTGAAACAGCTTCGATATTCGCTGCAACTATTATTTGATTTGCTAGTTTGGTAGTGTTTCCTGCACCGTAGTCTCCGCATAGCACTACGCTACTGCCCAAAACTTCAAATATAGGTTTACATCGTGTAAATATATTTTCTTTGCCACCTACCATTATCGCCAAGCTACCATCGATAGCTTTTGGTTCACCACCACTAACCGGAGCATCTAAGAAATTGACGTTATTTGCCTCGCACATCTTTGCGATTTTTTGAGACATTCCCGGAGCGATTGAGCTCATGTCGATTATTGTTTTATCTTTAGACGCTCCTTCAAGTACTCCATTATCTCCTAATATCGCCTTCTCTGAGTCTGCTGAATCAGGAACCATAGTGATTATGTATTTACTTGATTCAGATACTTCTTTTCCTGAATTTGCTTTGATGCATCCATATGTCACAAGTTCATCAACAGCTTTTTGGTTTATGTCAAAAACTGTTAATGAGTATCCAGAATCGATAAGATTTTTAGCCATTGGCTTGCCCATTATTCCCAAACCAACAAACCCGATTTGACTTGTAGTCATATGCTTCTCCTTGCTGAATGATTAAGTAAAAAAACAAAGATTTTAATAGTAGGATTATTGTTAAGGTAGTCTTATTCGTCAAGTCGATATTAAACCAAAATCTTATTATTCAAAACAGTTGGCCTTGATGCTGCAAAGATAATGTCCAAAAATTTCAAACATGTTGAAATCTCACGATATATAACGATAGCTACCTGTGGTATTATTTCGAAACGATATATTTATATCATAAACATTTAACATTAATTTTTGTTTATATCGATATTTAAAAAGGCGCATTGTTTGTTATGGATGTTAGGAAATACATAGAAGAAAAAGAGAAATTGTTATCACCCCGTGCTACTAAATCTTTTGATACTGTTGGACGTAAACAACATGAGGAATTAGATCCGATTAGAACTGAATTTCAAAGAGATAGAGATAGGATTATTCATTCAAAGGCATTTAGGAGGCTCAAGCATAAGACGCAGGTATTTATTGCTCCTACTGGTGACCATTATGTTACAAGATTAACTCATACATTAGAGGTTTCACAAATAGCTAGGACGTTGACTAGGGCTTTAAACTTGAATGAAGATCTAAGTGAAGCGATATCGCTAGCTCATGACTTAGGGCATACTCCTTTTGGACATGTAGGAGAAGCTGAATTAAATGATTTACTTCCAAATGGGTTCAGGCATGCTGCGCAAAGCCTAAGGACAGTTGATTTGGTTGAAAAACAGGGTAATGGATTGAATTTAACTTGGGAAGTGAGAAATGGAATAGTTAATCATTCTAAGCCTAAAGGGGATTTTTTATCGGAAAAAATCATACCTGACATAACCCTAGAAGGACAGATTGTTCGCATTTCAGATGCTGTGGCATACCTTAATCATGATTTGGGCGATGCCTTCAGGGCAGGTGTTTTGTCCCCTGACGAAATCCCTAAAGACATTATTGAGGTGCTTGGTGATACTCATGCCAAGAGAATAAATACGCTAGTAAATGACTTGGTGTTGACTAACGAAAATATATCTGGCTTTAGAAACAACGTTGATTTATCTAAGACACAGATACAAATGAGTAAACCAGTCAAAAAAGCCATGAATGATCTTAGGGATTTTATGTTTGAAAAGGTTTATGAGCCCGAGGATATAAGTGAACAAGGGAATGCTGCTCGGAGGATTGTCAGAGCTTTATATGAATATTTTCAAAAAAACCCTTCGGCAGTATCCGAAAATAATATGACTATAGTCGATTTTATATCGGGTATGACAGATTATTATGCTGTAAAATTAGCTGAAAGCATAAATCCGCAACTAACGCATGGCATCGAGAAAGGTAGAGGCATAAACATTTGAGCAGCATTAATTTAAAACAAATTAAAGCGAAAATTTCGATGATAGAATTTCATGTCAAAAGTATTCAAAGTGACATCGACGGACGACATTTTGACAACTGGAACGGTGAAGCGAGTCAGATATGGAAGGAAATTTTTCGTGAAATTTCAGCAATGGAAGATTCTGAAAGAACAGAAGCTCTTGAGTTGATTAGGGAACAGTGGATGGATTATTTGAAACATTTTGCGTCTATATAGGATTAAAGATGCAACAACACCATATATTTTTAAGGAGGGGCTGTGCACAATAATAGCGAAACAAAAGGCCAAGAACAATCAATTGATGGTTATGCAGAGCAGTCGTCGGCTTTGGCTCATAGTATATTGGTAAAATTGGAAAGTGGGCCAAAAACCAGTATAAATGCGAGTGAGTCCGTTAATTTAGCTTCTGACCTTTCTCACATTTGGGCGTCTTCTAAGATGGTTGAAAGTCAGATTCAAGCATTTTGTGCATCTGAAAATGGTGAAGATGAAACCTGTATGGTTGAAATGTTGACAAATATTGAGCACCTTTATTCTCATGCACTAAGTTCAATGGGTGTTTTATCTAAAATGATGAAAATCAACAGTGTTGTCACTGAAACAGAGTTTTAAATTCAACCTACTTTGATTGTCTGTCAAATTTAAAGGACGAAATTTGGAATCGATTGATTTAATAAAACAAAAATTAGATATCATCGACATTGCATCTGATTATTTAAAACTTACTAAAGCAGGTAGTAATCATAAAGCTCTATGCCCATTTCACACGGAAAAAACCCCGTCATTTATTGTTAATCCAGAACGCCAGACTTGGCATTGCTTTGGAGCATGTGGTGTTGGAGGGGATGTAATTGAACTGGTTATCAAAATCGAGAAAATAAATTTTGCTGAGGCTTTGAAGATGTTGGCTCAAAGAGCCGGCGTCCAATTGAACAACATTAGTTCAGATAAAAATTCTAGGCTTTATGATATTAACTTGGAAGCATGTATATTTTTTAAAACACAACTTGAATTACCCGAAGGAAATAAAGCTAAAGAATATATTGATAAGCGTGGTCTTAATGATGAAGCATCGGAGATTTTTGAATTCGGTTTCAGTCCTTATGGGAATAGCGCTCTTGTTGATAAATTAACTTCTCTTGGGTTCAAAGAACCTGAAATAATCCAGTCGGGATTAGCAATCAAAAGAGATAATAACCAAATCAGAGACTTCTTTTATGGTCGCTTGATGATACCAATAAAGAATTCCACTGGTAAGGTGATTGGATTTGGAGCTAGAGTTTTAGATGATAGTAATCCAAAATATATCAATACACCAACTACTCCGGTTTTTGACAAAAAATCTGTTTTATTTGGACTTTCTGTTGCATCTAAAGGAATTAGAGATAATGATTCTGTTGTGGTTGTCGAGGGCTATTTGGACGTTATAACTGCACATCAATTTGGATTCAAAAATGTGGTTGCATCAATGGGAACGGCATTAACTGCTAATCAAGTAAGTAGTTTAAAATCTCGTACTAACAATTTTATTCTAGCTATGGATTCTGATAGTGCTGGTAGAGAAGCTGTACTAAGAAGTTTGAGGAACACCTATCGTGTTTTTGAAAGACAACTGGGGCAAAAATCTGAAGTTAATTTATCCGTTGTATTGATGCCAAGTGGTAAAGATCCAGATACTCAGATAAGAAACAATTTATCTGAATGGAAAAAAACCATTGCTAATCCAGTACCTTTCGTTCAGTTTGTTATCGATAGTATTATTGAAAAATACGATATAAATTCCTCATCTGGAAAAGGGCAAGTAGTAGGCGAAATTGCTCCACTTATTACGCATATGGTTAATCCCTTTGAACAAGATCACTACATTGATTTATTGTCTGGCAAGCTAGGCGTCAAAAGAGAAACAGTTGAATCGGCTTTAGCAAAATCAATGGCAGGTTCTGCAAGAAAAAGACCAGCTTTGAAAAAACTTGCTAACCAAAATAAAGATAAACCGTTATATTCTGATGTCACTCTTAAGGAAAATTGGCTAGAGGATTATACTATGTCTGTATTGTTAAAAATGCAAGAGAAGACTAATTCTGATATGATTAATTCAGACTATTTTAGGCGCACAGAGAATAGAGAGATATACTCCCTTTGGCGTGATTTAAATGAAACCGATAAATTGGGTGATATCATGTCTGTTCAATTAGAAGGTCATTATAAATATCTGTTGAGTATTCAAGGAAATATCCCTGCCTCCGGTTTGAATAAAGAGGCTTTATTGCAATTATCTGACCGATTAGAATATAGGCATCTACAACATTTGCAACGAGACATTCTTTCATCTAGCGAAGATATTCCTTCAAGGGAAATAGAAGATTCTGTAATTAAATTGAATGAACGGATTAAACAAATAGATGAAAGAAACAACTCCTACAATATTAAATAAAAAAGGAAACTAATATGCGCGACAACTCTGGTGATAGTGTTAAAAACATACTTGGTCCTGAGATAGAGAATGCTTCACGACTAGGTATGGCGAATCAAAGTGACGAATTTGAAGAGGGACAAAAAATATCTAGCAGTTACGAATATATAGATGAAACAGATATTGGTGAGGATTCAGCAGAATCTGAAAATTTTGATGGAGACGATTCAGAAATCACTGAACCTTCAGAAGAAGAACTTGAACTTGCCAAAGATTGGAGCCAAACTCTTGAAGTTACCTCAGAACTAACAGATGACCCAGTAAGAATGTATTTGAGAGAAATAGGCAGGGTTAACCTGCTTAAAGCATCAGAAGAACGCATGTTGGCAAGAGCTATGGAAGCTGGAAAGTATATTGAAGATATTAAGTCTAAAGCAGTTGAATCTGGAATAGGTAAAGTTTTATTTAGTGATTTTGTTTTATTAATTTTATCGAAAATTTCTGAATCCTCAAAAATCGCTGAGATTATAGAAGAATTTTACCAAAACTCGAAAAATACGGGTAAATCCAAGAAAAGCAAAAACAATGATAAAACACATAAATCATTGATTGATTACATATCTGATCCTGACTTAAGAAAATTGATTGACAATGAAATTTCGCTAGAGCTAATAGAAATAACTCAAAAAAAGATGAAAGTAACTGAGGAAGAAGCAAGAACAAAATTAGGGGAATTTTCGTTATATACCAGATTGTTGGGCAATTGTGCTAAATTGGATAATAGTGAAACTCAACCTCCTTCACCTCCTATTGATTTAATAGAGTATGGCAAAAATCTGGGTATTGAAGAACTAGGTAAATTGACTCAATCAGGGCAATTCATAGAAGAATTAAAGCAGTTTGATTTACTGTTTGAAAAATATTATTCAGAAGTGGAAAGTCAAGGTGAATTGGCCCAAAGTCATTTGGCTGAAGCAAATTTAAGGTTAGTGGTTAGTGTTGCGAAGAAATATATAGGTAGAGGAATGTCTTTGCTGGACTTGATTCAAGAAGGCAATATTGGCCTGATAAGAGCTGTAGAGAAATTTGACTACAGGAAAGGGTATAAATTTAGCACCTACGCAACATGGTGGATACGTCAAGCTATCACTAGAGCGATTGCTGATCAGGCACGGACAATAAGAATACCTGTACATATGGTTGAAACTATAAATAAATTATTGCGTGTTAGTAGAAGGTTGATTCAAGAGTATGGAAGAGAACCTACCAGTGAAGAGGTCGGTTCGGGAATGGAAGTTGCTCCTGATAAAGTCAGAGAAATTGTAAAAATATCTCAGGAACCAGTTTCTTTAGAAACCCCTATTGGTGAAGAAGAAGATTCTCATCTTGGCGATTTTATTGAAGATAAAAATGCGTTAGCTCCGCCGGATGCAGCATCTTATCAGTTATTAAAAGAACAAGTCGAAGATGTTCTTGAAACATTGAGTGAAAGAGAAGCTCGAGTTCTTCAGTTAAGATTTGGGTTGGAAGATGGAAGAAATAGAACTTTGGAAGAAGTCGGTCATGATTTTGGTGTTACTCGTGAGCGAATCAGGCAGATAGAAGCCAAGGCGTTAAGGAAGCTAAGGCACCCGAATCGGTCCAAAAAACTAAAGGATTTTTTGGACTGAAGACTTTTAAAATTGGATGATGTAAAAATGTTCAATGAAAGCTAAAGTATCAGTTATCAATACAAGCGCACAGACTTTTATTAATGATGCTGATCGCAGTTTAGATGTAGCAGGCATAAGCCAATGTTTTGATTCGAATCAACAGACTTTGTTAAAAGTTAACATTTCATGGCAACACTACTATCCTGCCTGTTCAACTACTCCATGGCAATTAGAGGGGGCAATTAAGTCTTTAAGAGGCCATGGATTCAATGATTTATTGTCGGTTCATAATGGAACTGTAGTTGTTGATCCCGTAGAAGGTGCGCGAAATAATAAGCATGTTAATGTTGAAGATAAATGTAAAGTGCCAAATATTTTCCTGGATTTTCCTTCAACAAAGTGGATTATCTATAAACCCAAAAATAAATTACTGGCTTTGGACAAAATATTTCCCGAAGGGATATATATCCCTGAAGTATTGATTGGTAAAAATATTTTACATTTACCTACAGCCAAAACACACGTATTTACTACTATTACAGGGGCGATGAAAAATGCTTTTGGGGGTTTGTTAAATCATAGAAGGCATTGGACGCATTCAGTTATTCACGAAACTCTAGTAGATTTGCTAGCCATTCAAAAAGAAATCCACACAGGTGTTTTTGCAATGATTGATTCTTCTTTGGCGGGTGATGGCCCTGGTCCCAGGGCCATGAATTGGCATGAAAAAAACCTCATTATTTCTGGGTCCGATCAAGTAGCAGTTGATGCAGTAATGGCAAAAATCATGGGTTTTGATCCGATGTCCATAAAATTTATCAATTTAGCACATAATCAAGGTTTGGGTTGTGGTGATATTAGAGAAATAGAAATATTAGGTGAAGATATAGTTGAAACTAATTGGCATTTTAAATCGAGCCAAGACACATTTGCCAGCTGGGGTCAAAAGCTCATTTATTGGGGGCCTCTAAAAAAATTTGAAAAATTTTTGTTAAGGACCCCGATAGTACTTTGGGCATATTGGGCTTCGAATTTGTATCATAATCAATATTGGCTTAGGTTTATTGGAAGTAGAAGGGTTAAGGCTGCAATGAAAACACAGTGGGGGAAACTGTTTGATCAATATTAAAATACTGCAGTGAATTGTTTTTAGTTATTCTATCAGGGTCTAATATGCCCGTTTCCTTCGACTATCCATTTGTAAGAAGTTAAAGATTCAAGACCCATTGGACCTCTTGCATGAAACTTACTTGTGCTTATGGCAACTTCAGCACCCATACCTAGTTGCCCACCGTCGTTAAAACGCGTACTTGCATTTACCATAACTACACTCGAATCAACCTGATTCAAGAAAAGTTGTGCTGTGTTGTTGTCCTCTGTAATAATACTATCAGTATGTCCGGCTCGGAATGTAAAATGTTGAATATGCGATATAGCTTCTTCAACATTTCTAACCGTTTTTATTGATACAGTTAGGGATAAAAACTCTTTGCCCCAGTCGTCGTTTGAAGCATGAGAAATATTTGCCTTTTGATCTCCAATTATTTTTAATGCTCGGTTGTCACATTTTATTTCAACGTTATGAACAGAAAGTTCTTCTACTATTTTTGGTAAGAATTCATCAGCTACAGTTTCGTTAACAAGAATGGTGTCTAAAGCATTACATACATAAGGATTAGAAATTTTTGCATTGCAGCTAATTGCAACCGCCTTTTCAATGTTTGCATCTGAATCAATATAAATATGAGATATTCCTATTCCTCCTGTAACAGCCGGCATTTCAGCTTTTTCACCAACTAATTTAACCAATTCTGCGCTGCCGCGAGGTATTATCAAATCTATGTATTGTTTGAGTGAAAGCATTTTTGGGACTAATGCACGATCAGTATTTTCAATCAAGGCTATGGCATTTTGGGGCAGAGCATTATTTTTTAGAGAGTCCCGTATTAAACGGGTCAAATAAACATTTGTACGTATAGCTTCTTTGCCGCCCCTCAAAATTGCGCAGTTCCCTGATTTGATGCATAGTGCGGTTATATCAATTGTGACGTTTGGTCTACTTTCATAGATAACGCCGATTACACCTAAAGGTACTGTTTTTTTGTATACTTTAAGACCGTTTTGCAAATCATTTTCATCAAAAATAATTCCAATAGGATCTGGCAAGTTAATGATATTTGAAATGCCATCAATAATAGCATCTATGGATTTTTTGGTAAGCAGTAACCTTTCTAATGTAGCGGAGCTGTTATTTCGCAGTTTACCTTCTGAGTAATCGAGGTTGTTTTCTCTCAGTATTTGGTTTTTGTTATCGTTGAGAGAGTTAGCCAAATCTTCTAATGCTGAATTTCGGTTTTGGTGGTCCGAAATTGACAAAGACTTAAAAGCTTCTTGCGATTGTACGGCTTTTTTAGTAAGTTCATTCATCTTTTGTTCCTAGGCTTTGTGAGCCAATTATATTTATCGAGGTTGTCTAGGCGGAATTCACGAAAATACATCTTTATCATTAATAATTACCATATTGTTCCTATGGATGACTTCGTCTCCATAATGATGTCCTAATAATGTAAGTATTTCCGTTGAATGTTTGCCCTGAATCCTGTTTGATTCCAAAGCATTATAATTGGATATTCCTGCTGCAATCAGTTTGGATTCATTGTCATATATGGATACTATATCTCCTCTATCAAAAGAGCCTTGAATATTAATTATTCCTGCTGGCAATAGACTTGTATTACCATTGAGGAGTGCTTTTTTTGCACCGTTGTCAATTTGTATAAATCCAGTATCTGTTAAATTACTTATCATCCACCTTTTTCTACTTTCAAGCTTAGAATTAGTAGCAGAAATCAGTGATCCTATCTGTTCCCCTTTTGCAAGTCGGAGTAGTATATTGGGTTCCAAACCGTTACAGATTATTACGTTCGTTCCTGAAGAGGTAGCGAGTTTGGCAGCCTGTAGTTTTGTAGCCATTCCTCCTCTGCCCTTTGTGTCAGATGGACCGCTTGCGTTTAAATTCGTATTTGAGTCGGTTAAGTCTATGTTCATTAAAAACTTAGCTTTTGGATCTATATTTGGGTCGGAAGTAAATACTCCTTTTGTCTTTCCTAATATGATTAACAAATCTGCATCTATCAGGTTTGATACCAGTGCTGAAAGATTATCATTATCACCGAAGTCATGATTTTCAATTTCTTCTATAGCAACCACGTCATTTTCATTGATAATAGGCAATATATCCATTTCTAATAAATTGATTAAAGTATTCCTTATGTTCAAATAGCTTAGTCTGTCTGATACATCTTTGCGTGTAAGCAAAGCTTGGGCAATTGGTATATCGTATTGGTTAAATATAGCCGTATATTGATTCATTAGTTGGATTTGGCCGGTTGCAGCCAAAACTTGTCTGATTGCTATGGGGTTTTTTTCTTCTTGTTTTTTTAAAACTTGTCTTCCGGCTGCTACTGCACCTGAAGATACCAATATGATTTGTAAGCCATCGGATCTTAATGACCCAATTTGTTTGGCAAGAATATTTATAACGTCAGTATTGAGATTGTTATTTTTATCAGTTAGAAGTGTCGTCCCTATTTTGACAATTATTCTTTTGTAAATGCGATTATTAATTTTATACCTTTCTCTTTAGATGATAGATATCAGTATAAATAATTTAGGTGATATTACCAAGAAGGATCAATGTCTTCGTATGTATTGTTAGTAAGTCTTTGCTGGTTGTCTCCAGTACTTGACATGGTAAATATTTCTGCGTCACCGTCTAGGTAGGAAACAAAAGCTATTTTTGAACCATCTGGCGACCATACTGGAGCTTCATCCAAGACTGAATTATGAGTCAATTGTTTAGGTTCTGGATTATCTTGGCGAGTATCAACGATATATATTTCGGGGTCGTAAATATCAGGGTCCAATTTCTCTCCTGATTCTTTTTCTCTCGTTGCACTAGAGCAATTGCTTAAAAGGTTAATAGGATCCCAACAGTTGTGTCTTGACACGAATAGAATATATCTCCCGTCTGGTGACCATGATATATCGCCTTTGATGTACTCATCGTTTGTTAACCTTTTTATGTTTGAACCATCGTCGTTCATTAAGTAAATATCCGATTTCGAATTAGTTTCAGAAACGTAAGCAATTTTGTTCGTAACAGGTGACCACATTGGATTGGAGTCGATAGTTGTGGTTAGCCTGTATTCATTTACTCCATTGGGGTTTCTAACATACGTTCCCTGTTGATATTCATCTTCAACTGTGAACGCTACTCTTGAGCCGTCTTTAGACCAGTTGCCGCCGGTGTGAACTTTTAGCGATGTTAACCTCATAGGGTTACTGTCATTGGTTTCAACGATATACAGTCCAGATTGGATTGCAGTAGATGTACTCGATTGAATAAATGATAATCTATCAGAGTTTGGTGACCATTCGATATTGTTGAATAGAGGAATGTCGTTAGAATTATTAGTTAGTTGATTTCTAGGCCCTCCAGATATAGGCATGGTTTCAATCGAGTATCTATTTACATCTTTTGTTATAAAAACGATTT
>CENY01171446.1_pt1 | contig 36822 bp, 34 predicted proteins | sample 356181 | NCBI WGS metagenome assembly CENY01 (sample SAMEA2619840, study PRJEB7988) | marine metagenome | isolation source: saline water (ENVO:00002010), including
GGAGACATCATCAGCATGCCAAAAACCACTCCCAAAAAAGCAGTTATTGTTTTAGGTGGAGAATTAATAATAGGATCTTGGATTAAAGATGTTTTTAAATCCTCCGATATTATAGTAGCCGCGGATAAAGGTATTTCCCATTGCCTAACTTTAAATGTTACACCCAACATTTGTATTGGCGACTTTGATTCGGTCTCAAATAAAGATTTAAATACTGCCCGAAAACTTGGGTGGGAAATTAAAATGTTCCCTGAAGAAAAGGAGAAAACAGACGGACAATTGGCAATAGAGGAAGCTATAAATCTTGGCGCTGAAACAATTAATATAGTTGCGGGATTATACGGTAACTCTCGATATGACCACCGAATAGGCAACATATTACTGTTGACTTCAAAATTACTTGCAAGCAAAGATGTTCGTCTAATTGAAAAAAATGTTGAAATCTCACTAGTAAATTCGAATGAAACCTGTATGTTGGATAATTGCAAAAATGCAACCCTTTCTTTAATTCCTCTATCAGATACCGTCAAAGGCATTAAAACCGATGGCTTAAAATACAATTTGTTTTTCGAGAACTTAAATATAGGAGAAACCAGAGGAATTAGTAATATTGTATTAGATAATCATGCAGAGATAACAGTTTCAAATGGCATGTTATTAATGATTATAGAAAAAGAGGTATAGGCTGATATTAGTATGATTATTACAGGATAAGTAGTAAAGGTGACTCTAAAATCCTTTTCAATTCACCAATAAATTTTGCCCCTTCTGCTCCATCAACAACTCGATGATCAGAAGATAAGGTGACATTCATCGTCTGTTCAATCGCTATCTCGCCATTTTTTACTACTGGCCTTGGTTTTACAGACCCTACTGCCATCATAGCAGCTTGCGGAGGGAGAATTATTGCAACAAAATTATCAACGTCAAACATTCCTAAGTTACTAATACTAAACGTTGCTCCTGTGTATTCATCTGGAGTCAATTTACCACTCTGAGACCTTTCTATCAGGTCCTTAGTTGATTGTGCTAACTCAACAATTGATTTATTTTTACAGCCAGTAACTGCTGGGACAATTAATCCATCTTCAGTTGCAATAGCAATGCCTATATTTATTTCATCATTGAATTGTATTCCTTCGTTGATGAAAGATGCATTAAATTTAGGAAATTTCTTCAGCGTCTCGATAGCGGCACGAACTACAAAATCATTTACACTAACTTTTACACCTTGATCTTGCAAAGTCTCATTAATTTGAGACCTAACATTCATCAATTTTGTCATTTCAACTTCTACTGAAACATAGAAATGAGGAGCATTTGTTTTGCTTGCAACGGTTACGCGAGCTATTTGGCTTCTCATTTTATTTAAGGGGATAAAACTTTGGTCTGTTATTTGAGAAGAATTAGTCTTAGTTTCCGTTTGAACAATATCAGAGGATGTTGTTTGTACCGTTTTACTACGATCACCAACTTTTGATTCTGCTTTTATAACATCGTTTTTAGTAATTCGTCCCCCAGGACCCGTACCTATGACTGATGCAAGGTCTATATTTTGTTCTGAGGCTATTTTCCGAGCTATAGGAGAAGCTTTTATCTCTCCTGTGGACGCAGTAGTAATTTCTCCAACTTTGACGTCTTCATTAATATCGACCCTCACATCCGCAACGTCAATTTCATCTTTGTCATGCGATTTTTCTTCCATATCAGCCTGTACTTCCCCTATATCTTCACCCTGCTCTCCAATAATTGCTATCGCCTCTCCAACTGGAACACTAGTCCCTTCGTCAACCAAAAGTTTCAATACTGTTCCCACAGCAGTTGCTTCTATTTCCACAACCGCTTTATCAGTTTCTACTTCGGCGATTAGTTCTCCTAAGGTAACAGAATCATCTTCTGATTTAAGCCACCTAACCAAAGTACCTTCCTGCATATCGTACCCCATTTGGGGCATTTTCAATGGAGTTGCCAGAACTCACCTCTCTAAAAATATATAGCTAATATCTTATCAACATCTTATATTGCATACAATCTTCGAACTGCTTCAATTATCTTATCTGAATCTGGTATAGTTGCTGCTTCCAATGTTCCATTATATGGGGCAGGAACGTCCAAACCCGAAACCCTACCTACAGGACCATCTAAATAATCAAAGCATTCTTCCTGTACTTTACTTACTAATTCACCTGAAAATCCACCTGTTTGCCAACATTCTTCTACAATAATAACCCTGTTGGTTTTCTTAACGGATTCAAACACAGTATTTGTGTCTAAAGGCCTAAGAGTTCGAAGATCAATAACTTCTGCAGATACACCCATAGATTCAAATTTTTCTGCTGCTTCAAGACATTCATGAACCATTTTAGAATAAGCAACTAATGTAACATCGGTACCAGATTTTTTTACAGCCGCTTGGCCGAAAGGTATAGAATAATATTCTTCTGGCACTTCACCATTTACCCCATAAAGTAATGCATGTTCAGCAAAAATAACCGGATCATTATCTTCTATGGATGTTCTTAGCAAGCCAAGTGCGTCATAGGGGTCAGAAGGAACAACCACTTTCAACCCAGGTACGGAAGCCAACCAGCCTTCAAAAGATTGAGAATGAGTAGCTGCCAGTTGAGCCCCTCCACCCGTAACCGTCCTTATAACTAAAGGAACCGAGATTTGACCATTTGACATATAACGCAATTTAGCAGCATGGTTAACAACCTGGTCAATCGCCATCAAAAGAAAGTTGATGGTCATAATCTCCACTATTGGACGCAACCCTATCATTGCAGATCCAATACCGCATCCTACTATACCAGCTTCTGATATAGGCGTATCTTTTATTCGATCTTCACCATACTTTTCAAAAAAACCTCTAGTAACAGCATAGCTTCCTTGGTATTTACCAATATCCTCGCCCAACAAAACCACCCGGTCATCATTATCCAAGGCTTCAGACAAACCAAGCGATAGAGCTTCTCGCAATCTCATTTCAGACATTATTGCACCTAATCAAATTAAATGTTTTCATAAATATTATTGTATAGTTCCGTCATATCCGGTTCATCACTTCCATCAGCAAAAGCAATCGCATCATCAACGGATTCTTGAACTTCCTTATCTATTTTCTCTAAATCCGATTCTTCAAAAATATTATATTGAATAGCTAGTTTCGCTAAATTATCGATTGGGTCTTTTGTTTGCCATTCAACAACTTCACTTGAATCCCTATATGCAGATGGATCAGCCATTGAATGGCCCCTAAACCTATATGTTTTAGCTTCTAAAAATAATGGGCCTTCTCCTTTTCTTAGGTGTTCAAGTGCTTTATCTACATGATGCCTTACATCTATTACATCCATTCCGTCAACCTGTAATGTTCCCATATTATAAGATTCTGCTATTTTATACATATCTGGACCTGCCGCATGCGTTCTAGAAACATGTGAGCCCATACCATATAGATTATTTTCCAAAACAAAAAGTACCGGGAGATTCCAGACTGCAGATAAATTCATAGCTTCATGAAATTCACCTTGGTTGACAGCTCCATCTCCAAAAAAACATAATACAGCACTATCTTTTTTTTGTTGTTTTATAGCAAAAGCTAAACCAACGGCTATTGGAAGGTGAGCACCAACAATTGCATGTCCACCCATAAACCCTTTTGAAACATCAAACAAATGCATAGAGCCGCCTTTGCCTCCACTACACCCAGTCGCTTTACCCATTAATTCGGCCATAACTGCTCCGGCATCTAATCCTCGCGCCAATGCATGTCCATGATCTCTATAATGAGTAATTATATAATCATCATCTCGCAACGCAGAAATCGCACCAGTAGCGATAGCTTCTTCGCCTATGTATAGATGCAAAAATCCTTTGATTTTTTGTTCCATATATAATCTTCCGCATTGCTCTTCAAATTTTCTGATAAGCAACATGTTTCTATAAAATGCAGGAATCTCTTCTTTGTACTCATTCAATACATCTACTGCATCGCCTTGCGGATCTTGGAATTTATCTAACAATTCATTTCCTTTTGATTATTACAAATAGACTTAAAACTTAAATATGAACAGCTCCACCCTCAGCATCTAAAGCGGCTTCTTTAATCACCTCTGATATCGTTGGGTGAGGGTGAGTTAGCCAACCCAATTCTTCTGTCGTACTTTCTAACATACGAGCCATACCAATTTCTCCAAGAAGTTCAGTAACTTCACTTCCTATCATATGCACTCCTAAAATATCTCCTATTTCTTTCTCAGCCACCACTTTTACCATGCCTTCTGTTTCCCCCATTGCAATAGCTTTGCCTGAAGCAGAAAGTGGAAATCTACCAATCTTTAAATCGTATCCCTTTTCAAGAGCTTGATTTTCAGTCAATCCAAAACTAGCAACCTGTGGATGACAGTAAATTGCTCTCGGCATCAAATCATAATCTATCCCAGACGGAGTAAGACCAGCAATGCTCTCCACCACGTAAACTCCTTGTGCTGATGCTACGTGAGCAAGCAACATTTTACCGGTAACATCTCCGATCGCATACACCCCAGAAACATTCGTAGACATATTGGAATCAACATTTATATAACCTTTGTTTATATCTACCCCAATAGATTCCAATCCTAAGCCATCAACATTCCCCATCATTCCTACTGCAACCAATACCCTACCGGCATTTATTATTTCAGTTTGTTCATTTGCTTTGACGGAAACAATAGCTTCACCGTTTTCAACCTCCACACTTTCAAACCTTGTGCTAGTTTTGATTTTAATACCATGTTTTTCGAGAGATTTCTGCAAATAAGCACTTATTTCTTCATCTTCTGTAGGAACAAGTCTTGGTTCTAGTTCAACAATAGTAACCTGCGCTCCATATTGGGAGTAAACGTAACCAAACTCCACTCCAACAGCACCTCCGCCTATAATCACCACGTTATCAGGAACATCTCTAAATTCAAGCGCTTCTCTACTAGTAATTATCGTTTTATAGTCTATATCTAAACCCGGTATGTTTCTTGGACTGGCTCCAGTAGCAATAATTATATTTTTACCAATAAGTTTTTTATTGCTGTTTATCAAATTAACAATATTCGTACTCTCTAAGACTGCTTCGTCTTGAAAACAATCTACTTTATTTTTTTTCAACAAAAACTCTACACCTTTTGTAAGCTTTCTAACCACTTTCCTGCTACGATCTATAGCTTTACCAAAATCATAATTAATCCCAGAAACTTCAATCCCAAACTCATCAGCTCTTCCTAGCAAATTAATAATTTCCGCATTTCGTATTAATGCCTTGGACGGAATACAGCCCCAATTAAGACAGACTCCGCCAATATCCGATTTTTCAACAATCGCTGTCTTCATCCCTAACTGCGCTGCCCGGATAGCCGCAACATAACCTCCAGGGCCACTACCTATAACAATAAGATCATAATCGGTCAATTACATACTCCTTCAACCAAACAACATATTTTTGGATACGTATTTATTTTATAATACTATCAACAATCAGTTATCTTTATATAATACAAAACCGCAATACGAATTAGAAAGCATTGTAAACGCAAATGTTAGATGCTATCATACTTTGCGCAACTAATCCGACAGGAACGGTGAGCATTTTGTTTGCAAAATTATATTGCTTTTATATAAGTAATTCAAATTTTAATCTCATATATCACCCATTTAAACCTTCCTGTAATGGAAGGTTTTTGTTTTTAATTAAATAATTAACTATGGGGAAATGAGAATGAGACTATCAAAGCAATCACATATAGGTTTTATTGGGGCCGGAAAAGTTGGAACTTCTTTAGCAATTGCATTGGACCAAGCTAATTACAATGTGACAGGAGCTTATAGCAAATCAATTAGTTCTGCTAATAATGTATCCGCAGCAATATCAAATTGCCAGACCTATCAGGATATACAAGCTCTCGCCTCTAACTGCGAAGTTTTATTCATTACCACTCCTGATGATAGCATCGAATCAACAGCTAATTCATTTGAGCCGAATCCACATAATTCCTTAGTACATTGTTCAGGAGCAAAAACGATTAATGTTTTCAATTCTGCAATCTCCAAAAATATCCCTGTTGGTTCTTTTCACCCCATGCAAGCATTTTCATCAATTGAAAACGGAGTAAAGAGCATACCAGGAACTACTTTTGGGATTGAAGGAACAGGAGAAGTTCAAAGTTATCTGCATGAAGTTGCTAAAGAACTAGGCGGCGTACCTGTTTTTATTCAATCAGAATATAAAGCATTATACCACCTATCAGGAGTTATATTAGGTAACTTATTAGCTAGCTTAGCTGCGATATCTGCTAACTTATGGAGTCAAATGAATATAGATTCAGATACTGCCCTTCAGGCATTAACCCCTATGATCAGCCAAGTAGCAATTAATTTAAATACATCTGGAATCCCTAAAGGCATTGCCGGCCCGTATGTAAGAGGGGATATTGGAACTGTAAAATCTCACTTAAACGCATTACTTCAATACTCTCCAAACCTTCTGCCGTTATATTGCGAGCTAGCCTTGGCAGGACTACCATATGCGCAAATGAACGGCCTTAGCAATGAACACTATATTAACATCAAGAAATTGCTAGAATCCTATAAAGAATGTCCGGAAATTACAAACTAGAATAAATTTGGAAAATCCTAAGGAGTTCTTACATGAGACTCACTATAAACGAAATACAAGCTTTAAAAACCCAAAATATCCCTATCCCCATGATAACTGCCTACGACTATACCACTGCTAAGATTGTGGAATCATCTGGAATTCCAATAATCCTTGTGGGGGATAGTTTAGGCCAGGTTGTTTTAGGGTACAATACAACGGTACCGGTGACCATCGAACAAATCATTCACCATGCTACAGCTGTAGTAAGAGGCACAAAAACCACGCATATTGTAGCTGATATGCCATTCATGAGTTTTCAATCTGATTTGAAATCAGCAGTCGCTAACGCAGGACAAATATTAAAGCAGTCAGGAGCTCAATCAGTAAAAATAGAGGGCGGCAGCCATATGGCCACAACGATTAAAACTCTAGTTGAAATTGGAATCCCAGTTATGGGTCATATTGGGTTAACTCCCCAATCTTTCAACCAACTTGGTGGATACAAAATACAAGGTAAATCATTGGTCGAAGCACAACAACTGATTGAAGATGCAATTAGCGTGCAAGAATCTGGAGCATACGCTGTAGTATTAGAACTAATACCATCTGAAATAGCTAAAGTTATTACAAATAAATTAAATATACCGACAATAGGAATAGGTTCAGGAGAATATTGTGACGGACAAGTACAAGTAATTAACGATGTATTGGGTATGGATGCTAATTTCCAACCAAGACATTCAAAGCAATATGCTGATTTGTCATCGATAATTGGCGAAGCGATAAAGAATTATGTCAACGATGTCCATGACGGGAAATTTCCAACTAAAGCTGAAAGCTTCACACTACCTAAAGACGTCTATGATGATTTAATTAATAGCATCTAGAATCAAACAACGAATCAATGAAAATTATTACTACAATCAAAGAGTGTATAAGCTATCTTGAAACTTGTTCTCGGCCATTAGGTCTAGTACCTACGATGGGAGCAATACATAATGGACACAAAGAATTAATCAAAGCAGCTTCCAAAAACAATTCCACTATAGTCACTAGCATATTTGTTAATCCACTTCAGTTCGGCCCCAATGAAGACCTAAATGATTATCCAAGAAAAATTAAAGCAGATCTAACAAAACTACAAGGCCTTCCAATTGATCTAGTCTTTTTACCGTCTACAGAAGAAATGTATCCAGATAACTTCTCTACTTCGATAAATGTAGGCCCAATATCGAACTTATTGGAAGGAAAATCCAGACCAGGTCATTTCAACGGCGTTGCTACCGTAGTATGTAAACTACTACTGATAACAACACCAAATAATGTATATTTCGGCGAAAAGGACGCACAACAATGTTTAGTCATTGATAAAATGGTTAAAGATTTAAATATAAAAACAAAAATATCAAAGGTCCCAACAGTTCGAGAAAAAGATGGTTTGGCAATCAGCAGTCGCAATATATATCTTTCCAAATCCGAACGGTGTTCAGCTACAATTATATACAAATCTCTTGTTCTTGCAGAAAACTTGTATTTACAAGGGGTAAATAAGCCAAAATTGATTAAAAATGCTATGTCTAAATTGATTAAGTCTGTACCGTTAGCCAAAGTAGATTATATCAGTATTGCCAATCCATCTAATCTTAAAGAATTAGGCGTCTTGGAAGATAATGCTCTTGTTTCAATAGCAGTTTTTGTAGGGAAAACTAGGCTTATTGATAATATCTACTTAAAAAGAATTCCTTAACGCTATATTTTTTTTATTAGCCCTAGGTTTGAAAGGGAAGGCTGTATAAATCCTTTTTCTATTTCTCTTGTCAATTCTACTATTGATTCATTCACAGGTGTAGGAATATTCAATTGCTTTCCTTTCTCAACTATATAACCGTTTAGATAATCAACTTCTGTAGACCTACCCTTTAAAAGATCCTGAGCAAGGGACGGTCTTCCTGTACCAATAGTTTTACCACCATCAATAATTAATCCTTCTACTTTTTCCTTAATTTCATTATTTTTGAGAGCCTGAGGAAACAAATTAGCAGGGACCATACCAATTTTTTCTATCTGTACTCCTAAAGCGTTACCGACATTAACCAGTTCAGATGCTATTTCAATTGATAATGAACGAATTTCAGGATTTTGGCGCAGTTCTGCTGATTTCAGTCCTGTTAGCCCAGCTATGGCGTTACTCATCGAGTTAGTCGCCAATTTTGCCCATCTTTCGCCCCACAAATTATTGGTTATCTTCGTTATACCACCTGCACTCATAATCTCCGCGAACTGGTCTAATCTTTTGGTTGCTAAGCCACTGGGCTCGCCTATGGTAAAAGCTGGTCTTTCAATTGAACTAGTTCTTTCAACATGACCAGCTGTATACATACCCGCACCCAACGTTAAAACACAGCCAACTACTTTCGGCCAACCTAACACACTTGCAATAACATCTTCATTAATACTGTTTTGAGCAGAAACTACAAATCCACATGGAGAAATATGGGGTTCAATAAACTTACATGCCCATGCAGTGTCATAAGATTTAAGCGACAAAATGATAATATCGAATTCGGGGCGAATCCGCGATAGCTCTCCTAAGTGCAAAGCCTTAGGATTAACAACAAACTCTTCTTCAATAGATGTGATTTTCAAACCTTTTTCGTTGATACAGTCTACATTTTCTGGCCAAAGGTCAATTAATATTAATTCATGCTTTGCTCTAGCAAGATAAGCCGAAATAACTCCTCCGATTGCTCCTACTCCCAACACACCTATTCTCATTCTACACCTCATTAATGTTTATCAATATTATTGTAGTTTGAACAAAGTTAATAAATGATTTTCTATTAAGTTAAATGGTTTTCTAAAATCATTGGATTCAACACTGGGAAAATAAAAAGGCTTTCAATTCATAATTTCTGATTATTTTTCACTCTGGCAATTGCATAATTCTGATAACAAATCAAAAGGATAAATCCCTGTATAATGACCATCGCTCCACAAAAACTGTATCGCGTATTTTCCAACATACATAAAATCTTCAGCAATTAAATCGTTTGGGACTGAGACTGGATCAAGTAACTTTTTATGACTCCATTCTTCAACACATTCGGCACATTGACAATTCAATCTTAAATCACGTGCAATATTAGTGCATTTATGTCCGTTAGACCACTCTATTAAAACATCTGCTTGGTTAAATTGAATGTCTATCACTGTATCCATTTAGATTTTACCACCTGATTATAAACCAAATTGATTGATATAATAAGAATACAAGGAAAAGTGCTATGCATACAAGAAAACGTTCAAAATCTAGTGGCGTCGCTATAATCGGTGGTGCAGTTTCACAATTTGGCCAATTTGAATCTTTCAATTCTAGAGACCTAGTGTATGAAGCTTTTACAGAAACAATTAAATCAGTTGACAAAGGAATCGATCTAGCTGAAATCGATGAACTTTTTATAGGCAATTTCACCAACGATTCATTCGAAGGGCAAGCACATCTTGGACATCTGATTGCTGATTGGCTGGGTTTAACACCTATACCTGCATCAAGAATAGAAGGAGCATGCGCTAGCGGGGGACTCGCATTTAGACAAGCTGTTAATTCAATAAAGGCCGGAACTTCGGAAATAGCCGTTGTTATTGGAGTAGAAAAAATGGCTAATACTGAACTTAGCTTGGTGCAAGATTACCTCTCAAAAGCAGCGGACGTAAGTATTGAGGTTGATCAGGGATCATTTACATTTCCCGCTTTTTACGCAGTCATGGCTAGTGCGTACATGGAAAAATATAAAATGACCCGAAAACACTTAATGAAGGTTGCAATCAAAAACCATGATAATGCGAGTGTAAACCCAAAAGCCCAAATTAATCTTTCAATCAGACAAATAATGGAAAAAAAGAAGTCTCGATTAAATCAAACTGGTAATAACAAAGTAAATTGGGATGACGAATTTCAATTTCTATCAGATTTAAATCAAAATCCTTTGGTTAGTTCGCCACTACACCTGTTTGACTGCGCTCCAATAACTGACGGTGCTGCTTGCTTAATAATTACAAAAGAAGAAATTGCCTCTAGATTTACTGATTCCTACGTTAATATACTTGCCACGGAGCAAGCAAGCGCGGGCCCACTGTATAGCTGGGGTAATGATATAACATCAATTCCTTCTAGTAGGGATGCAGCAATAAAAGCATTTAATTCTGCTAACATAACTCCTAGCGACATTGATTTAGCCGAAGTACATGATTGTTTTACGCCTGCTGAAATCATGGCAATAGAAGATATCGGGTTTTTCCCAAAAGGGCAAGGCGGCCACGCTACTTTAGCAGGTGAAACTGAAAAAACAGGCGATTTACCTGTGAATATATCTGGCGGGTTAAAAGCCAAAGGACATCCAGTAGGTGCAACTGGCGTTGCTCAGATTGTTGAATTATGGTCTCAACTTTCAAATAAAGCCGGAACGAGGCAACTATCTAAAGAACGTCTGAATCTTGGATTAGCGCATAATGTGGGTGGCACTGGCGGCACATGCGTGATAAGCATACTAGAATCAAATTGAATTTGCCAATCCATACATAGGTATAGCAATATAGTTAATTGATTAATTTTTCTCTTAATTTGCTTATAACTACGTCTAATTCTTCTTCATCTAAGTTTAGCGGTTCAATGCCCACTTCATCCGGATTACCTAATTGCCATAAGAAAATCCTAGGATTTTCATCTTCCATACTTTGCAAGACTTGATCTCTATTTAATCCTGTCCACTCTTTTGTAAAGGTGATCACTACAGTGGGAACCAAATAGTCAAATTCGTCATGTCTTATATCTACTTTCAATCCCGGTACTTCTACAAAAGCATCCAAGACTTTTTCACACATCTTCTGGTATTTTCGCATCTGTTCATTTTCGTCCTCACTCAAAAAAATCCTAAGTGCCTCTACAAGCCCAACGATTTCTTCTTTTGCGACTTTCATTCCTCTTCCAATAAACTGATGCGGTGATGCATTTGCATAGGCAGCCTCAACAAGCTCTTTCTTACCCAAAAGTATTCCTGTTCCTTGTGGCCCCCTTACGCCTTTACCTCCACTGAATTGAACAAGATCCGCCCCTTGTTCAATATGTTTGGTTAAATTTGACCGCGGAGGCAAAGTAGAAGCAGCATCCACAATAACAGGAACATTATGAGAATGCGCAATTTCAATAACAGTTTCAAGTGGCAATGCTCTTCTTGATACAAAGTTACAGTGAAGATATGCTACCGCAGCTGTATTCTCATTAATTGCATTTTCCAACATCCAAGGATGTACCCTAAGTGCATCTCCTATATCAACCAATTGTGCACCAGCTGCACGATAAAGCTGATCATAAGCGAATCTGTGACTTTTATGTATTATTATTTCATTTTTCATTCCGGTAGTATCAGGGAGTTTAGCCATCTTCGCTGGATCAGAACCTGCAATACAAGCCGCTGCTTGCAATATCAATCCGCCTCCTGAACCCGACGTAATCATGGCAGCTTCTGCACCAATCATATTAGCAATTGCTTTACCGGCTTCAATGTTAAGTTCGTCAATGTTAACCATTACACTAGATGCTTTATTCATAACATCATAGATTTCTGGTCTTAACTTGCTACCACCGTACATAGTAGTTGCACCTGAAGCAGTTATAGCTGGTCTTACCCCAAGTGATTCGTATACTTCAGCCGCTTCTTTATTTATTGCCATAAAAACTCCAATCTGAATTAATATTGCATGAGATTATAACACCAACCCATCAATTCCAAACGCTGTTTTTACGTCACAACGATTATAATTTAAAAATTTTCTTGAATACTTTACACTAACACTTGCTAGTGTTTATATTATTAACATTGCATCACCAAAACTATAAAACCTGTAATTCATTTCGACAGCTTTTCTATAACTTTCCCTTATAAATTTTGTGCCACTATTGGCTTCACCAAATTGCTCCGCAAAAGCACTTACTAACATTAATAGAGTTGAACGTGGCAAATGAAAGTTTGTAATTAATCCGTCGACTACTTGAAACTTATATCCAGGGTATATAAAAAGACCTGTTTCTCCCTCTAAAAACCCATTGCTTGGAGATTCTTGATCAAACTTTAATTCTCTGGACTTAGCTAAATGCTCCAATACTCTAACGGTCGTTGTTCCTATGCATATAACTCTTCTACCTTGATTCTTTGCATTTACAATCGCTTTTATTGTTGAATTATCAATTCGATATTTTTCGTGGTGCATCTTATGTTCATTTAATTGATTAACCCTAACTGGCTGAAAGGTGCCTGGACCAATATTAAGTGTTAAGTAAACCATCTCTATCTGTTTATCTCTAATTTCAACCATTAATTCGTCAGTGAAATGAAGTCCAGCAGTTGGTGCGGCTATACTCCCTAGTTTTCTTGAATAAACAGTTTGATATTTTTCTTCATCATCTAATGGGTTTTTGATGTAAGGAGGAAAAGGCATCGTTCCATCTGATTGTAAGTCCAACTCTTTATCAAATTTAATGCACCTGTATTCACCTTCATATATTTGATTAACCACTCCTTTAATACGTCTTTTTTGACCAATTAATTCTATTTCTGTACCTAGTTTAAATTTTTTTGCAGGCTTACAAATGATTTTCCATTCCAGAATGGAAATTTTCTCTACAAGTAAAACTTCTAATTTAGATTCAGAAGCACCTGAAAAAAATCCATATAACCTGGCCTTCAATACACGTGTGTCGTTAAAAACTAGCAAGTCATCTTGAGTGAAATATTCTTTTACATCCCAAAATTTCTTGTGCTCAACTACCTGTGATATTCGATCTAAAACCATTAACCGTGAAGAGTGGCGTGGCTCAACTGGCGTATTTGCTATCAAATTTGAAGGTAGAAAGTAATCAAAGCAATCTATATTCATTAATATATGTGCCTAACTAAGTTAATCAAAAACTAGATTTTTCCGTTTAGCGGACTCAAGTGTGTTTTTTAAAAGCATTGCTATTGTCATAGGACCAACTCCTCCGGGAACCGGAGTAATTGCAGATGCAATCTTCTTAACATTTTCGAAGTCCACATCTCCTACTAACCTATATCCTGATTTGCGAGTTGCATCCTGGATACGATTTGTACCTACATCAATTATGACAGCTCCTTTTTTCACCATATCTGCTTTAATGAAATTTTGTTGCCCTACAGCTACAATAAGGACATCTGCTTGCTTAGTGATGTTTCGAATATTTTCAGTCCTGCTATGACACATGGTAACAGTCGCATTTGCATTTTTGTTACGCTGTATTAATAGTAAGCCTAGTGGTTTACCGACTATTTCACTTCTCCCACATATTACTACGTGTTTACCAACTACTTCTATACCACTTTCACTCAATATATATTGGACTCCGGCTGGCGTAGCGGGAACAAACCTAGGCTGCCCTTTGACTAAAAGCCCTACATTATACGGATGAAGTCCATCAACATCCTTGTCTGGGTTAATTACATTAATTATTTTTTCTTGATCAATATGTGCTGGTAGGGGCAATTGCACCAATATTCCATCTATTTTGACATCTTCACTTAATTTACGAACATACTCTTCCAATTCTTTTTGGGTTGTGGATTCAGGAAGATAATAGTCTAAGGCTTCCATTCCCACACTTGTTGCTGATTTTTTCTTATTTCTAACATAGACTTTAGATGCTGGATCTTCTCCAACCAAAACCGCAGCTAGTCCCGGAACAAATCCAGAATTGGTTTTTTTTATTAAATTTATTTCTTCAGCCACAGATTTTGTCAATTTATCTGCAATAGCTTTACCATCAATTATAGTAGACATTATTTTTTCCTCAGCACAATATACATTACTAACCTATTAAACTACACTATACAAATTAATATTCTTTATCTTGTATAAGAATATTAATATAATGTTCGAAATAAAGCGTTCATGGAAATCTATAAATTAATCGGAGAAATTAACCTTTGAGTAAACTTTCAACCAAATTAAAATCCGGAAAATTCGCAGTAACATGTGAACTAAATCCTCCCAAAGGCACTGATTTAGAAAAACTATTCAAAAAAGCCGATATGTTAAAAGACCGAGTAGTAGCCATCAACATTACAGATTCGGCAGGCTCGAATATGACTATGGCACCTATTGCAGTATCACATTTTTTAAACCATAGAGGGATTGAACCAATATTGCAAATCACAGGTAGGGATAGAAATAGGATAGCAATCCAGGCAGATTTGATTGCTGCTAGTGCTCTAGGAATAACCAATATTTTGACAATGAGCGGTGACCCACCTCAACACGGGGATCATCCAGAAGCTAAACCTGTGTTTGACCTGAATTCAACACAAGTATTAGATGCAATGAAGTCTATGCAGGGAGGAAAAGATCTCGGGGAAAACGTTCTAGAAGGTAATCCCGAATTCTTTAGAGGCGCTGTAGTAAATCCTGGAGCCAAAGACCTTGAGAGTGAATTTGCCAAAATGGAAGAAAAGGTTTCAAGCGGAGCTCAATTCTTCCAAACACAGGCGATATTTGAACCTGATGCTTTGGAAGAATTTATGGTAACAGCAAAAAAGTTTGATGTTCCAATTCTTGCCGGAATAATTGTTCTTAAATCCACCAAAATGGCAAATTATTTGAACTCATACCTGCCAGGAATATCAATACCAGATAATATTATTAAAAGTCTTGATTTAAACGATAGAGAAGCCATCAAAAAAGAAAGTGTTTCCATCACTTCAAATATCATAAAGGAAATTCAAGGAATGTGTGACGGGGTACATGTTATGGCTATCGGGTGGGAAAATACAATTCCTGATATCCTCGACCAGTCAAATATAAGAAATTAAAGGCCCAGCGTATCACATAAGTTATTATGCTAGTCACTGGCGTAGATGTAATTGAAATTGAACGTATAAGCAGAATACTAGACCAATATAAATCTAGGTTTTTGAACAAAATATATACACCTCGAGAATTGATTTATTGCAACAATAGGGCTAACCAACTTTCTACTCGATTCGCAGCTAAAGAAGCTGTGATGAAAGCACTGGGGACAGGCACAACGGTCAATTGGAAAGATATAGAAGTAACTAGAAATCCTGGTGAGGCCCCTCAAATATTATTGCACGGAAAGGCAAAAATGCATGCTGCTAAAAATAACATAACGAACTTAAGCGTTTCACTGTCTCATTCAAGAGAATTTGCTATAGCTGTAGTAGTAGGGGAAATACATAAGCAAGCATGAAGATAGTAACTTCACAACAAATGATAAAAATAGAAAATCAAGCTGCTACTCAGGGTATATCTCAGCAAGAATTGATGGAAAATGCAGGTTTATGTATAGCAAGAAAGATAAGATTACTTTTGGGAAATTTAGCTCCTAACCACATCCTTGCTTTAATCGGTTCTGGCAACAATGGAGGTGATGGGTTAATTGCAGCTAAATATCTTAAAATGTGGGGCGCAGAAGTCACTGTTTATTTGTGCTCTACCAGAAAAATCTCCTATCCGAAACTAACTACTCTAGAAAATTTAGGAGTGCAAATCAAGCACTTCATTACTGATTCACAGCTAACGGATTTAAAATTGACAATATCAAAATCCACAATCCTTCTCGATGGAATAATGGGGACGGGATTATCTAGGCCAATTGACGGTAAATTGGCAGCAATATTTAAGTTATTTAAATCAACATATAACCAAAACGTTTACAGAATATCGATTGACGTTCCGTCAGGACTTAATCCTGATACAGGAAATGCAGATGATTTGAGTATCAAGTCTGATTTGACATTAACCCTTGGTTATCCTAAGCTCGGACTTTATTTAAATCAAGGTACAACGCTAACAGACCAAGTGGAGGTTTTAGATATCGGAATTCCAGATGACATCATTCCAAATTCCAAAATCAATTTGACAACTGGGTCTTGGGTTAAAAATGTCCTTCCCGATAGGCCGAAAAATGCCCACAAGGGTACGTTTGGCAAAACCTTAATCATTGGCGGGTCAAAATTCTATTCAGGTGCACCTTATCTATCAGCAATAGCCGCCGCAAGGTCTGGGGCTGGATTGGTGACTCTAGCAGTAACATCCGAGGTTCAAAAATCCATATCTTCATTAACTCCAATCCCAACATACTTGCCTTTATCAGATTTCTCTAACGACACTAATAGAAATCAAAATATCGAAACAGTTTTTAATAATATAACCAAATATAAGTCTGTTTTGATTGGCCCAGGGTTAGGAGCAGACTTTGATACGCAAATGTTTTTGCAGCAGATGTTAGATAAAAAACAATTGCTTCCACCCACAATATTAGATGCAGATGCAATTAATATTTTGAGTAAATCTACTGGGAAAACATGGTGGTCTAATTTACCTAAGGAAACAATATTAACTCCACACTTAGCAGAATTTTCTAGATTAACTAATTTATCAATTAGCAAGATAAACTCAAACAAAATACCGCTCGCCTCTAAAATCGCAATTGAATCTCAAACTATTATTATCCTCAAAGGCCCAAACACCATCGTAGCTTTACCCACAGGATCAATTTTTGTAAGTCCATTTGCTAATCCATCTTTAGCCACGGCTGGCACGGGAGATGTTTTGGCAGGGATAATTGCAGGATTTTTGGCTCAAGGGCTTTCAGTGCAATCAGCTTCAGTATTAGCTGTTTTTGTTCATGGCCAATCTGGAAAATATGTCAATTGCAAATTCGGGGATCAGGGATCATTAGCGAATGACCTACTAGAGTATATTCCCGAAACCATCAATTACATTCGTAACTACAATTGTTAATAATTATCGAGGGATTGATTTGGCACAACTAAAAGGTAGTGATAGAAGTCGGTATGTCTCCAAAATGTTTGCAGCAATTGCAAAAAGATACGATCTGCTAAACACAATAATAAGCATGGGGCAACATTGGATATGGAGAAGGAAAACAATTTCTATAGGTACAACCGGTATTTCTGGCCGAGGGCTAGATATAGCCACAGGCACGGGAGATATGGCCATTCTTTTATCGAAAAATCCTCAGTTAACTTCAATAATTGGACTAGATTTTACTCCAGAAATGATTTCGATTGCCCACAAAAAATCAAAACGGGTTAACAATAAATTAACCTACCTAGTTGCTGATTCGCACAACTTACCTTTCCATCCATCAACATTTAATTTAGTAACCATCGCTTTTGGAATTAGAAATTTCATCGACATCAATAAAGCCCTGAACGAAATAAACCAAATTCTTTGCCAAGGAGGAAAAATTACAATACTGGAAATTGTAAAAAACCCATCCGAATCCACTTTAACAAAATTATTTAGTTATTATTTCAAAAATATTGTTCCTATATTTGGTTTAATTTTTGCAGGTAACAAAAGCGCATACAAATATCTTCCTGAATCTGTCAGCAGTTTTATCACATCTGATCAGATTGAAAATTTGTTGCAACAATCAGGTTTCACTAACATAACAACTCAAAAAATGTCATTTGGTTCTGTGGCCATAATTTCAGGAGAAAAATCAACCCTTAGTGGCAAACCTTAAATTTCCAACTAATAGCTAAATTAAAATAGAGGGTCTATTTCTAAACTTGAAGCTGTTTTGTTAATAAAGTCCACAACCTCTTTGTGCAAAGGAATCCCATTGACCAATCTATCATTTTCATCCTCAAATTCTGGCAAACCAGGATACAAAACTTGTTCGAACCCAGGAGCAGGTTTAGAGTTAACCAATTTACTCAACATATCATCCATATTTGTCTTAAATTCGCCTATATCAGTAAAAGCAGATATGTCATAAGCAGCAAAAAAATGCTTACTTACAGCTTCATGGCCTTCTAACATACTAGGAATACCACCAGACATGAGGGAACACATTATTTCAGCTACTAAAGACAATCCATACCCCTTGTGTGAACCTATTTCCCTAGTACCGCCAAGTGGTAATAATGGAGGAATATCAATATGATCAGCTAATTTAGATTCTTCCATTACAGGAGAACCGTTTTGGTCAGCTACCCAGCCGGGCATTAATTTTTTACCACTTCTTTGAGCTAATCTAATCTTATTCCCTGCAACCGAACATGTTGCTACATCAAACAAAAATGTTGGCTTGCTATTTGTAGGAGCGGCCACTGCAATCGGATTTGTTCCCAATAAAGGCTCGGATGAAAAAGTTGGAACAACTCTCATACCCCCGGTGGTCATACACATCCCTAGCATATCTTGCTTGGCAGCAATCAAAGCATGGTGACCAATAGCCCCAGAGTGACCAGCGTTTCTCATAGTCACAATACCAACACCTACTTTCTTCGCTTTTTCGATAGCGATATTCATTGCCTTTGGACCTAAAATTACAGCTAATCCAGTATCAGCATCTACAGTAGCAGTTGATGGTGACTCCTTTACAATTTTCCAATCAGCTCTTGGTTTAATTATTTGACTCTCATAATAACTAATATATTCTTTCAACATATTAGAAACTCCATGACTTTCTACACCCCTCAAATCAGAGTCTACTAATACTTCAGATGCAATAGTTGCATCCTCAGTAGTCTCACCCATTTTTTGGAATATTTGTTTAACAGTTTCTCTCAAATCAACATGGTTTACCCGAACTTGGTCTTTAATTGGTACTTTAAAACGTTCTAACATGAGCTTTCTCCTGCAATGAATTTTTGAATTATAGATTTGTATTAAATATAACTCTAGTTCATATACCTTAAATTTATTAATATACAAAGCTCAGATATACTTAAATTTTTCTTTATTGAAATTTAGTATACAGAAGCCTAGGCTAAACCGTTGGCTTGTGATAACTTATTACCTAATAGGACATGCATAAGCGGTCCAAAATCTCTCTCAACTACAGTAGTGTGGAGAAGCGAAATGAAGAAATATATGTTGTTTATTAAGATCTTTTTGCCTGTTATAGCGATAACATTAGCTATATTAGGAAGTAACTCTCAGACCTATGCAGCGACTACAGCGCTAGATGCTACTCTTGCATCTCTAAAAACTGAGGTTTCACAGGCTCTTGCTCAAGCAAATCTTGCAAAGTCAGCTACGACTCTAGCAGAGAAGCAGAGCTATGCTAAAGCAGCTGCAGCGAAAATCACCGGGGCAGGTGGTGTACTTGCACTTGCTTCTGCTGCGAGCGTCCAATCTCAAGGCGCGCTTGACTCAGCAACGGCTAGTGAAGATGCCGATGCAATTGCATATACGACCACTATCAACAATGCTATTGCAAACGTTTCGTCTTGGTCTGCTATTTCAAATACTGCCGCTGGAAGCGTTTCTAATGCTGGCTCAACTAGCTTAGCCGATATATATATCGGACCAGGCGGGGATACTTTAATTTCTGGATTAGAAGCATCTTTGAATGGCTGGGGTAGTCATCCTGGTATAAGCCAAGCTGAATCAGCTAGTGCGAGTCTATCAGGTGTTGATACTACCGTATCTATACCAGCTGCAACGCTACCTTCTACAGGTGGACAACCTTTAGATATGGCAATAATGCTTCTAGCATTATTCGGCCTAATCTTTATCGGAACTGGAACTACAATAGCATACGCTTATTCAAAATCTAAAGCTTGATATACCTAACAAACCTGCCACTTATAGTTTCAGGTGGCAGGTTTGTTAATAAAACATATGGGTTTCAAAAGAATAAGTTCTGAAGTTTCCAAATCAAACCTCACTAACGCTGTTATTATTGATTATAACCTCAAAGACAAAAAACGATCTCCGGTTATTAAATGTGATATTTGCGGATTACAATTCACTGATGTGCATTGTAAACTTAAATGTACTAAATGTGGCTACATGCGAGACTGTAGCGACCCATAACAACAAGCAGCCACTCTTTGCAAATGCGTGATGAAAACCTACTTAGATTTATGTTAGGTCTTTATTCCTCTATGATTAAATCTAAACATTGCTTCCAATTTGGCTATTTGATATTGATTTTAGCTACTATATCAATATTTCATTCAAATTGCTTACATCATCCAGAAAATGAAAAGGTATTCACATCTGATGAAATACTGAGTGCATCTGAAGTTTTATCTGAATCTGTCATTCTAATGGAGAACTTGAATTCATTTCATTTTAAATCTACTGGATCAATTTCAGCATCAGAAACTCTGTTATTAACACAAATTCAAGGCGAAATCCTCAAACCTGATTACATGAACCTTCAAATAAACGGTTCTTATTCTTCAGGACTAGTATTTAAAACAAGATTAATCTCAAATAATAAGGAAGGGTTTATTTTAAATCCTTTGAACAAAAAGTGGGAGGCTGTTTCTGACAATTTTAATCCCACAGGTTTTTTCACTCCGCATCAAGGAATTTCGAAAATCATGAGCGAGTTATATGACGTTAGGCTTTCACATGAAAATAGCCCAGATGATTATTATATTTTGCACGGGAACCTGAATTCCGACTCATTGCTTTATCTATTGGGAGACATTCCAACACAATCTCAAATCAAAGTTTCATTATCGATAAGCAAGGGCAATAAATTGCTATACAGTGCGAAACTAAACGGAAGATTTACAGAATCAAAATCTAACACAGATTTGTTTATCGAAATAAATAAACATAACCAACCAGTAAAAATAGAAATGCCAGTAACTGAATGATTACTAGATTATTCTTTACACATACACTTTTTTCAAAAATATCCCCATTTGGCAGATTATTTCCTGTATGCCTAGCTGTTTTTATAGCCGCTGACGACCAAACCGTTATAGCAACCATCTTTCCTTCAATAATGAGAGATTTACATATAAATATTTCAGACATAGACAAAGCTGCTTGGACTATAACCGGGTATTTGCTTGGATATATATGCATGATGCCTGTGGCAGGAAAATTATCTGATATATTTGGCCATAAACGCTTACTTATTATCTTATTAATTGTTTTTGCAATTGGTTCTATGTTGGTTGGATTGAGCAGCAATCTCTCATTTCTTATAGCAAGCAGAATCTTTCAGGCAATAGCCGCTGGAGCTACTATTCCACTCGCAATTAGTATCGCGAATATTTCGCTGCCCAAAAAACATCATCTTATTGCTTACGGAATCATCGGTGCCTCCGCCGAAATTGGAGCTATCGCAGGTCCTCTGTGGGGTGGAATAATAATAAATATTCTGGATTGGAGATGGGTTTTTTGGCTAAACATACCGTTGACACTAATCATAATCCCCGTAATATATCGAAGCGTTAAAACTGATAACAAAAAAAATCAACATGTTGACTCCTATGGTGTACTTTTCCTAACACTAGCATTAATATTTTTAACGTTATTTATTTCTAGATTACAGAATTTGAATTTAACGACCATAGCGTGCTGCATAATAACAATATCGACTGCTGTCCTATTAATATTCAGGCAAATCACATCAAGTCACCCTATAATTCCACACACTCTTTTTACTAGAGAATTCATCCTAGCGCATATGATTCAATTCCTAGCTGGAGTCGCTTTAATAATAGGGATGGTAACTATACCCCTTATGGGAAATACAATTTTTGAGTTATCACCTCTTGATTCAGGGTTGTGGCTTTTAAGAATGACTGTTGGAGTTGCCTTCGGGGCATTAGCAGGAAGCATTTCCGGCAAATTATATAGTAATCGGACAATAATTATTGCAGGATTACTGTTGTCTGCAACGGCATATTGGTTCCTAAGCAACTGGAATACAAATATATCTGAGCCACTATTGACGGTTAATCTATTTTTGGCTGGAAGTGGTCTTGGCCTACTTATTGGTCCAATAACTCAAACTGCAACCTATAATGCTGGCGACAATAATCAAGGGATCTCGGCATCATTAATTAACACCACTAAATTTCTAGGCATGACATTAGGAATATCTTCGATTTCAGTATGGGGAGCTTATCGATTCCAAAAATTAAATGCCGATTTTACTTTGTCTTTTTTAACTACCGATAACTCATCTGTAAATCAATTGCTAATTAACGGTATGACCGTTTTGACAGAATTTTTCTTAATAGCGATGGCTGTTTGTTTAGTTGCAACACTATTTGCATTTCTTCTAGATAAAAACCAAGTTTCATATTAGGTTAAACCTTTCTATTAGTCGTAGTGTACCATGGCAAGCCATCAACGATTTCTTTGTTATAATCAGCAAATATATTTCCCCATTTGGATATCGCAATTTCAGCTACTTTTGCAAAAACTAATCTTATTTCTTCCTCTGCACCGGGGTGGGTACGCATTTCAATAACATGTCTTATGGTACGCATATTTGCTGACCAACCAATATTCGTAGCAACTCCCATCGGAGCCAATCTTCGAAAAGCAGATGTTGCTTCTTTCTTAACTGTAAAATTTTTATCTTCTTGATCTAACTCAAACATATCTGCAAGTTCATTTTGCAGTTTACTTAACTCTTCCATCTTAGACATATATATCTTCATCGCTTCGTTATCTTCTTTTATTACCGTAGGAGCATACCAATTAATATCAGTAAGTCTAGCGTAGCGCAAACTTTCTTGAGACATTGCAGAACCTACTCTATGCCTTACCAATTCATGAGTGAAAACTCTGCTGACATCTGCAAAAAAGAAATTTGCTGTCACATGCTCAAATATCGAACCGTCACCTTTTTGTAGGGTATTTTCTATATAGTCGCTGTTAGTTTTACGTACTCTAGTAACATTCGGATTCAACGTTGTTCCAAACGAACGGTAACAACTCCTTCCATAAATTTCTGTGAGTAATTCCGCTGATGATTCTGCATCTGAACTCCAATCAGGAACTCCCAAGTGCTCTAATAACTGATTAATACCCTCTTGATTAGCTTGAGTTTCTCCTAGCAAAAAAACCTTTGGTTCAACTACTACACCCATAAATAGTTACCCCTCTATATGCACATTTTATAAATCAAAACTAACCTTGCATGCAAAATACACAATTAGTTGAGACAAATTATACACATGATTTGCAGAACGTTGACAGTATCACAAACAGGATATAGTCTCAAAAAGCATATTCATTGAATTTATATAAAATCAAAAGTGTAGGAGTCAAAAATGGATCTAGGTATACGAGGAAAAGTAGCGTTTATAACAGGCGGCAGTAGAGGTTTGGGGAAAGCAGCTGCAATATCACTTGCCAAAGAAGGTGCTATTATTGGCATTTGTGGCAGGGATGGAAATACTGTTGCAGATACCGTTGCACAACTAAAAGGTTTAGGAGCGGCAGCAACGGGTTTTGTGGGGGATATTTCAGATTTATCCCAACTTAGCAATTTGCATTCCAAAATTACTGGAGAGCTAGGTGCAATAGAAATATTAGTCAATAATGTTGGGGGATCAAAAGCAAAAGGTGATTTCACTGAAACATCGCTTGAGGGACTGCAAGAAACATTTGACTTAAATCTTTTTGGCTCGTTCGAATTGATGAAACTCGTAACGCCAAATATGATATCCCAAAAATGGGGCAGGGTAATTAATATAGCTTCTATTTGGGGAAGAGAATACGGCGGAAATATTTCTTATATGTCTGCTAAAGCTGCTTTAATCGCAGCTACAAAACATGCGGCTGTATCACTAGTTAAACATGGCATCCTTATTAACAGTGTAGCTCCCGGGTCAGTTTCCCACCCTCAAGGCAGCTGGGAAAAATTCCAAAATGAGAACACAAAAGAAACCGTTGATGATTTTATAGAAAATAATTTGCCTATGGGGAACTTCGGATGGGCTGAACCGGTTGGAGATTTAGTTGCATTTTTATCTTCTGACCGTATAGGATTTATGGCAGGTTCTTGTGTTGTAATTGACGGTGGCCAAAGTTATTCGATGTTATGATGAGTCAATTTAGTTAAACTCACTAAGGAAAGTTATTTGAAACAACAGCGTACAATCTATTTTAATGATGCTCGACATTACTATCTATTCGTATTCGAACCTCCAATGACTATTGAAGACGCCACCAGACCAATAGATGAGTGTTCAGGTACTTCTGTAGATACATTTATTTATGGAGTAGCTAGAGCAGATGGTCTTTTTTACGATTCAAAAGTAGGAATGCAGTTCAAGCACGGTGAACACGGACCAAATTCACCAGGGTTTAAACAGGCGGCTTATTGGCGCTTATGGAACAACCTACAAAGCTTGATGGATAAAGGCATAGATCCATTATCAGTCCTTATAGATAAAGCCCATGCACAAAACATGGAATTTTTTGCGAGTTTACGGCTAGGTTCTTATGGAGGAATAAAACCTGAATTTCTGTTAGAAAATGGAGGCGGAGGATTTTTGCACGAGGAAGTCAGAAGCCACCAATCAAAAGTATTAAAAGAACTTGCTGATGATTACGAGACTGATGGTTTGGAACTTGATTTTGCAGCCCCACCCGGCGGAGACAGTTACCTATTACCTGAAAATCATAGATATAAAGATAAAGGCATTATAACCGATTGGGTTTCAGAGATATCATCGATGGTTAAACACCGTAATAAACCAAAGATTTTGGGTGCTAGAATCTATCCAACCGAAAAATTAAATTTATCTGCCGGAATCGATGTAAAAAAAATGATATCTGAAGGTCTATTAGATTATGTCACTCCAATGATATACGCATACAATGTATTAGATTCTAATATGCCAATAGAATGGTTAATTGATTTAACCAAAAATTCTAGTACATCAGTTTATCCAATGCTCCAACCAAGATATCACGATAATGAAAATGAACTCTATCAATTGGAATATGCAACCCCCGAGATGATGTATGGTGCTGCATCCAATTTTTATGATAAAGGTGCTGATGGTGTTTATACCCACTCTCTACAATGGCCATTATCTGCAGTAGAAACCAACATACTCTCAAATATTGGAAATAAATCGGTGCTGAAGGAAAAAAATAAACATTATTTTATCAATAGATCGACTGACATTCTCTCAACAGTTGATTACCAAACAAACCTTCCGATTACTATACCAATTGAAAAAGCCGGCATATCTCATCCTATAGAGTTTTATATTGCTGATGACATTGAAAATTTAGTTGACAGAATAACTCATATCGTCTTAAAAGTACGTATACATGACCTAGTCTCCTCAGATCATATAAATTTCAATTTAAACGGGAAATCCATAATAAACGAAACCTGCAAAAGAAGTTACGGAGATGTTAAACCATATAACTTGATGTGGCTTGAATTCACTCTAGAAAAAGTTCGTCCTTGTAAGGGAAAGAATATTCTTGAGTTTATTTTAGTGGAAAGAGCGAAAGACCTTATAAGTCCTCTCCGCATTGAAGATGCGGAAATAATTATCGAATATGGTTCATACCCAACAACTTCAGGTTAATTTTTATTACTTAATCTTGGCTCTCAAATTATCTGCTTCCAACAATCCAATATTAACTATATTTTCGGGTATTTTGCCAACCAAAACGTTCCCAACCTGACCCGCCGCTCGTTGTTCTAGTTCAAGTACAGCTTCCTGCGAAAAAAATGCGGTGTGAGGTGTCACTATAACGTTTTGATTTTTGATTAACCTATGATTTGTATCAGGTTTTATATCAACCAAAACATCTACTCCTGCTCCAGCAATAGTTTGCGAGTTTAATGCTTCATGTAAAGCATCTTCATCAATTAACCCTCCTCGAGCACAGTTAATAAGAAATGCATCATTTCTCATCATTTTGAATTGTTCATTGCCAAACATATTTTCAGTAGCAGGTATAAGTGGAGAATGTAAAGTAACAAAATGCGACTCAGCCAATAAATCGTCTAGTTCAACTTTTTTAACGCCAAATTGCTTCATAAAATCAGATTCAATCATTGGGTCAAAAGATAAAACATCTAATCCAAAGGATTGTGCTTTTTCAGCTACCATCCGGCCTATCCTGCCAAAACCGACAATTCCTAATGTTTTACCCCTTAACCTCATTATGCGCATACCTAACCCAGCATTACCCCAACCTGATAATTTAGTATCATTATTATGCAAAACTATTTTCCTATTCCATGCCAATAATAAGCCAATTACGTGGTCAGACACTTCATCTACACAATAGTCCGGCACATATGTAACAAGTATGCCCTGCCTAGTTGCCTCTTGCACATCAATGTTATCAACACCGACTCCAAATCTACCTATTACCTTACAATTTTTAGCTGACTTAACAACATTATCTGTAACCTTGGCAAAACAAGTTAAAATCCCGTCAACTTCCTTGGCCAAATCTATTAAAGTATCCTCATTTCCATCAGGAGCAACTATAAGATCAATGCCATGTTGGGCCAACACTTTCTTTTCTGGTTCCGTCGAAGGCCATACATAATCTGTTATCAGTACTTTTTTTGTTGGCATATTCACACCTCATTATTAATTATCATACCTACATAATCATCGGGTTAAATTGACACCCATCTACAAATAACTCAAAAAAATCTTCCGTTGTTTCAAGTTCAATGTGTTCTATATTGTTACATATTTCTTCTATTTGCGATCTTAATCGACCTGAAACCAGCATCTGACTAGCTCCTTGAAGAGCTGTATTGCCAACCCTATGGATATTTTCAAGTCTTACATTCGCAATAAACCCAATTTCAATAGCATTTTTGATATCTAAATAATTCCCAAATCCACCCGCGATGTACATGTTTGAAACATCTTCAGGGATTATTCCATATTCTCTAAGAACTATCTTTTGACCACAATAATTTGCAGCTTTTGCCTGTGCTAATGCACTGATATCGCTTCGTGACAAAGCAAGATCATATTCGGGTGCAATAATAAATTCATCCAGTCCTTTTTCCAACACTCCCAAGTAATTCATTTTACCCGCGTTTTTGAGTTCAGCCAAAAGATCTATCAATCCTGAACCGCAAATACCTGTCGGATTTACTCCTGATATAGTTTTATATTTGAGGATATCCCTTTCAAACTGAACGTGCTCTATTGCACCATCATAAGCAGGCATACCATATTTAATTTCTCCCCCCTCAAAAGCCGGGCCAGCAGGACAAGAAGCAGCAATCATTCTATCTTTGTTTCCCACAACAACTTCTGTATTTGTCCCAACATCAACTAACATAGATATCTGTTCATTGTTACCCATTCCAACGGCAAGCAAATCAGCTGCTACATCTGACCCAACATGGCAACCTATCAAAGGTCCTCCATATACATTCGCATCAGGAAACACTCGCAAACCAATTTGTTTAGCTTTAGTATTTAATGCCGTAGTTTTAACTTTGTTTTGATTAAATTCAATCTCAATTTTTGATTTGTAAGGCTTTTCTCCTATACTAGCTACGTCTAGCCCAAAAAATAGATCTCTCATGGTAGCATTACCAACTACTACTACTTCATAAATACACCTTCTGTGAAATTTCAACTGCCTGCTCATTAATCCTATTTCAAAATTTATAGCTGAAATCATTACTTTTTGTAATTCACCTTGATATTCAGATGTATCATACGAAATCCTATTCATCACGTCACTCCCACCAAATTTTTGAGGGTTTTCAAAAGACGTGATGTATTTAACTTCTCCAGTTTCTAAATCCAGTAGATTCATTACAACTGTAGTAGTTCCAATATCTATAGCCAACCCATACATAACACCCTTGAATTTATCTATTAATTTGCCTTCATAATATACTTTTCCATCATACATTTTAGTCAAAGCATCAAGTTCTAGCCGTTTTTGGGAAGACTCAACCAATATTTTAGGTTGCCTGCGAAGTACATTAAATTGTACTTCGGCATCAATATCATCTATATATGCCTGACACGCCAACCGAAATCCTTGCGTTAGAAAAGATTCGGCTGAAGTAGGTGTATTCAAAGAAGAAATGCCTCTTTTCACCTCTACTATACATTCATGACATTTTCCATTACGCCCACATGAGGTAGGTACGCGAACATTCAATATATCAGCGTATTCAAATAATGTTTTATTCGAAACAGATTCTAATTTTTGGTCGCCATAATTTACAGGAGACATATCATTATAATTCCTGATAAGTTTTGAAAATTAAATCAAATAATCCATAAACTTAAAATTGGATAAACTATCTAAACAATTCATTAATACTAACTTGTATTAATTTATTAAACTTCCCAAGCATTACGATAATCTAACTTATCACTTCCTATACAAGGGAAGGGAGACCCATCATTGATAGAACGGTCCTGATTCCTACAACCAAACTTTGCGGTACAATTATCCTTGGCATCTTTGTATGGGCATCGCCATTTCGAAACTTCTGTTGCATTTGTAGCTATATTTTCATATATGGCTTCGAGTTTTTTTATGCTTTCAAAATACCTGTTTTTGTTTACGCTATTAGAACTCAAGGTTTATTCCCAATCAGTTAAAGTTATTCTTGTAAAGCTAATGTTTTCGCAATCTCCACACAATCAATTGCATCTTTACCATAACCATCAGCTCCCATATCGTCAGCAAAATCTTGAGTAACTGGTGCACCACCTACCATAATCTTCACTTCCTCTCTCATGCCTTCATCTTCAAAAGCTTGTATGACTCTTCCCATATTAGGCATAGTGGTTGTAAGCAAAGCCGACATACCTAACACGTGAGCTTCATGTTCCTGAACAGCATCTATGAAATCTTCTGGCTTAGTGTCAACTCCTAAATCGTGTACTATAAATCCGGCCCCTCTCATCATCATGATGCATAAGTTTTTCCCGATATCATGCAAATCACCTTTTACAGTGCCCATAATCACCGTACCTACAGGCGGTATATCTGATTCTGAAAGAATCGGTTCTATATGCGCCATACCAGCTTTCATAGCTCTTGCAGAAATAAGAACTTCAGGAACAAAAATAATATTATCCCTGAACTTTATTCCTACAATAGCCATCCCCGCAATTAAACCATCATCCATGACAGTATTAGCAGTAAATCCTGCGTCTAGTGCTTTAGAAGTAAGTTGATCTACTTCCTTATCATTCCCTGTTATCAACGCATAAGCTATTTCCTGCATCAAAGGCTCTGTTTGTTCATACATTTCTTGAATGTGTTTTAATTCGGAAGGATTGGCAATATGCTTCATCTCTTGCAACACACCTTCATTTACTATCGGCATCTTCAAACTCCAAATGTAAATCTAAATTTTTAAAATACCATTATACTGAACTCTTAGTAAATAGTAACGCAAATAGGCTTATTGAAGCCTTCCATCTCTATAGGCCTGTAGATAATTGACACAAAATTCATCCTTTCCGGTCAACATATCTATAGCCAGACTAACTTTTTCGGAATGTGTATCAATGTTATACACTTCTTCCAACTTTATTTGTATTGGATCTATTAATCCTGAATCAATCCCTGCATCAATACCTAAGTGTATAAAAGCCTGATTAATCAATTTCCTCATAGGCATTCCAAATGAAACATTGCTAAGACCCATTCCAATATGCAATTGGCTTCCATATTCTTTCCGTAATTGTCTTACCGCATTGAAATAATGATTCCCATATTGAGAATTTACTGAGATTGGAAATACAATTGCATCTAAATAAATTTCTTCTAGGGAAAATCCAATCCGAACCAATTCATCCAATATTTTTTTTGCGTTTTCTACGCGGTCATCTTCATCTTCGGGCATACCTGTTTCACTAGTTGCCATTGCAATAACATTTGCTTTATATTCTAACGCCATCTCAAATACTTCAGGGCGTTCAAATGCTACTGAGTTTATTAAAGGCGGAACACTGTTTCTTTTATATGCTTTCAACCCTGATTCTATAATATCGGAATTAGATGAATCTATACTGATGGGCACAGAGGAAACATGTTGAGCAATCTCCATCGTACGAGCCATACAATTTTTCTGTATTTCTAGATCATAATGCACTTCATCCACATTAATATCAATATAATTCGCCCCTGCTTTAATTTGCCTGTAAACAGCGTTTTGAATATATTGTTCTCCTTCCAATCTTGCATCGTCATCATTACTTATCAAATTAGTCATTGCTATAAGAAAATGTTTAACTTGCCCTTGCTGGTAAGGTTGGGTTTCTTTAAACCATTCCGGGACTTTCATAAATTTTTGTTCACCAGAGTCATCCTTGTAGCTTACAGCTTCAAATCCTTCGTCAGTTTTAACCACTCTTTTACCACTTGAACGAAACACTCTAGTAGCATGAATATTCTCGCCTACAATTATAAATTTGTCCGACATATTTCTAATGTTTCTCCATTTATTTTTTGGAAGGTTGAATTATTTCTAGATTGATAAATTTTCATCAGTCCAATCTTGTACCGCTTTTGGTATTTCAAGTAAATTTTCCAACTTGGTGGCTAATGGGATGGCGCATTCAGGAGCAATTAATGGAATCCCGGCATCCAAACATTTATAAACCTCCTCTCTAACCTCCTGAGGCCCTTTACTATACAAAGTAACTGGGTTATTAACATTCCCTACAAGCTGTATCCTGCCATCTACTATCTCCATCGCTTTTGCCGGATCATTTCTAGAGTCAAAATGAAAAGCTGCCATTTTATTTTGTGCTATATAATCCATCCTGTCTAAAGTATAACCACAAATATGCAATATAAGTGGCACTTTTAAATCCTCGACTGCTTCCTGATGTATATCTAGCAAAAACTTTCTATAATATTCGCCACTTACCAAATCTCCGGTTGCATGATCTGGGTATGTTAACACATCAGCTCCTGCATCTATTTGAGCCTGTCCAAATAAAACCGATATCTCTTTCAATTTATTTAAACATTTAATAGTTAGATCAGGATCATCAATTGACATAAGCAAAAATGTTTCTACCCCGAACACATGATACGCAAGAGTCCATGGCCCCATGGTTTTTCCAATGATGGCAACCTCATTTCCAAATTCTTGCTTAAGTATTTTTATGGACTCTATAATTGCCAAATTATCTTGATGTTGCAAAAAATTATCTGGAACATGAATATCTTCAACCGATTTCCAAATAGGATTACTCATCCTTACAGTAGGCCAATTGTCTTTCTGTTCCCATTGCATTTCACAACCCAACGCTGAAGATTCCTGGATAATCGTAAAATATGGTGCTATAGAATCAAACCCTAATTCCGTATATCCTGTAGCAGCTAACCTTGCATTAAGTTCAGGATCTCGACATGCATCTGGGAAAGGTGCATCTACTAAATCCATAAGTTCAACTGTTGCTACATTCGTCGGATTCGAGATAGGCGTGCGGTCTACAGGCAATCCATTCAAAGCATTCATAACTCTTTCTCTAGGTGTCATTTTTTTAGTTGCAACCATTGATGTCCTCCTGAATTTCCTAAAATAATTGGCGTGAGATTTTTATTCTTGGGTTGAAAACCCAAGAGTGCTTGTGGTCATTTGGCCTCGCATAGAGTCCGCATCTAACATGTCCTGAGTCCCTGTTATATTTCGAGCGTAAGGGAGAATAATACGAACTAATTCATCCCTTTGATATCCTCCTTTAAACATCACTTTAGTATTATCTATTTTTTCCATATCTCCATATCTAATAAACCCTTGAACTGTTGCTCGTTTCCGCAATTCTGGGTTTTTAAATTCCCCTTCAGTGGTTACTTCATAAATTCTTTTATCATTTTCGTCATAAGAATTGATAATCAATGTCAGAGGAGATCGAAGATCTTTAATGGTAATCGGGCCGTCTGGATGCCTATAATTAGAAGGTTTTTCTACAGCTAGCTTAATTAAAAATTTGACTGGCCTATCATACAGTTCATCATTGGGAAATTTAACTTGGTTATTTGTATCTGACACAGGCACCATCCCACCCAAATTAACTAATTGATCTCTTATCTCACTTATTCTATTAGAAACGCCAGGCACCTTACTAAATGTCCAAACAGTGTAAACATTATTTTTTTCATACAAACCCACACTGATATCCTTAAAATGAGGATCAATCGATATTAGCTCTGAGCATTTTCCAATCCTATCTAAAATATCTTTCACATTTTCTTTATTATCTATTTGATTCATTTTATTGCCTTTTTCTTGATTTATATTTTACCCCTCGGATAACTTGAGACAACAGAGTTTATAGCAGAAATATGACTAGGTGTTGTACCACAACATCCTCCAATTATATTTATTTTTGCATCAATCAATTCTTTAAACTTTTCAGACATGATTTCGGGAGTTTCAGGATAAACTATCCTCCCTTTTATGATTTTAGGAAATCCTGCATTGCTGTGTATAACCAAGGGCCCATCATCAACATTTCTCATTATTTTTGCTATTTTAACCATATTGTCTATCCCATTTCCACAATTTGCCCCAACTGCATCTGCTCCTTTTCTTCGAATTTCCCGAACTGCCACTTCGGGAGTCACTCCCATCATCGTGAAAAACCCCCTAGGTCCTAAATCAAATGTCATCGTAGCCATCACAACTAAATTCGTGTTGAGTTTTGCAGCTTCTACAGCTAAAATAGCTTCTTCTAAAGATGTCATAGTTTCTATGATTATTGCATCAGCTCCACCTTTCTCTAAAGCTTTAACCTGTTCTTTAAACCCTGCAAACATTTCCTTTTCACTTATAGAACCGAGAGGTTGCAAAAATTCGCCTGTAGGCCCAACAGAACCTAAAACAAATTTATCACTTGGGCAAGCGCTCTTAGCATGTTCTGCTGCTTTTATGTTAATCCTCTCCAATTCGTTCCTTAATCCATATTTAGACAACATGAAAGGGTTGCCGCCAAATGAATTTGTTAAAACTAAATCCGCACCATTAATAAAATAGTCGGTTGCCATTTTAACAATAAGTTCAGGATTGGTTAAATTCAGGTGCTCTGGACACCCTCCTGGCTCCAACCCATTACTTTGCAAATAGGTGCCTGTAGCGCCATCAGATACAAGAGTTTCGCCACTTTCAATTCTTTTTAACAAATTCATTCCCAAGTTTTGCCTAATATTCTATCCAGTGGTCTATAGAACCAGGTGTGGGTTTTCTGTTGCCTTGTTTCTGTAAATCTCTGATTTTAGACACAAAATCTCTAGGGAATTTATTGTTGAACAGGTTAACCTTATCTTGTAACACACTATTTATTTCCCCTTGTGCTAAAGAGCTTTCACCCCACAAGAAACCATTTAAATAATCATCCGTCCCATAACTATTTTCAAACATCGCTATAGCGTCCACCCCTTCTTGGAATCTATCCTCTAGTTGGCATGATTTTTTATTTCCATCAGATTCAACTTCTACCTGTAACGGTATTTCTTTCCAATACAAAATCCGAACATTAACTTTTTCTAGTTTGTTTTTCATTTTCTTTTCAAGTTCGTTTAGTGCAGAGATTATTGAAGCCTTGTGCGATTTGAAAAATAATCCTGACGCTTAACTATTAGCATACAGTTAAAGATATTATACTATTTTTATATTCGTTGACCGTGATAAAAACCAATGTTAGACTCGATTTTATTAGATTGATTAATTTAGCAAGGTGAAAAATGAACTCTAAAGAACTAGCCTTTAAACCTGCTTCAGAACTTCGTGATTTACTGTTAAACAAAGAAGTTTCGCCAGTTGAAATAACGCGCATTTACCTTGATCGGATAGATGCCTTGGATCAACATTTAAATTCTTTTATAACTACTACTCCAGAAAAAGCTATGGAAGATGCTCAGGCAGCTGAAAAAGCCATAATGGATAAAGAAATCCTAGGCCCACTCCATGGCATTCCAATATCGATAAAAGACCTTGAATCTACACGAGGAATAAAAACAACGATGGGGTCTTTAATTTTCAAGGAAAAGGTTCCCGAATTCGATTCGATTGTGGTTGAAAGAATACGCAAATCCGGTGCAATTATTTTAGGTAAAACAAACACACCAGAATTCGGGCTTTTGGGATCAACAGAAAATAGATTGGGCGGCTCAACCTGGGAAAATCATTGTAGAAATCCATGGAACAATGAAATGACATCTGGAGGTTCTAGCGGCGGAGCTGCTTCAGCGATATCAGCCGGTTTATGTGCCTTAGCCACAGGCAGTGATGGTGGAGGCTCAATAAGGATACCTGCCAGTTTTTGTGGTGTTTACGGTATAAAACCTACCTTAGGAACAATCCCACGTTACCCAGGCTTTCCTACTCCTCCTCTTGCAAACCAAACCAGTCAAGCTGGGCCAATAACAAGAACAGTAAAAGATTCTATGATGCTTTTAAGCGTTATTGCTGGACATGACGAAAGAGATCCCATATCTCTTAATAAATCTCCCAATGAAATAGTTGATTTAAATGAAGCCAATTTTGATAAATTAAGAATTGGGTGGATTGACCATTTTGGTTTTGGACAAATAGATGAAGAAGTTGTTTCAATCTGTAAAAAAACGGTTGATTCTATACAACAAAATGGAAATGTTGATTCAGTGGGAATTGACATAGGTGAACCATTTGAAGCATTTTGGACATTATTCAGCACAAACGTCTTTGCTTCATATCAAAAATTATATAAAAACAACGAATCTCAATTAGCTTGGTATACACAAAAATGCCTTGAATATGGATCTAAGGTAACAGGAGTTGACTATGCTCGTGCCGTTGGCGAAATTGACATTATCAAAGCAAAATTTGCTTCGGCCTTTGAAAACTTCGACTTGATATTTACTCCTACTACTTCGGTTCCAGCATTTCCCGTTGGCAAACCTCCAACCAAAATAAACGGTCATGAAACAAACGAATTCTGGGGAGCATTTCCTAATACATTCCCAATAAATATGATAGGAAATCCAGCAGCGAGCATACCATGCGGTTTCACTAAAAATAAATTGCCAGTAGGATTACACATAATTGGCAAACCCAATTGCGAAGCTACTGTTCTGGCAGCATCTCTAAAACTTGAATCCAATAATCCATGGATTCAAGAAACACCTCCGATTTCATAAACCTACTTATTTAAAAAACTCACATTAACTGCATAAATGAATAAACGTGAGTTAAATGATTGTGGGCAACTATAACAATTATCGCGGACAAAGATAAAACTGCTCCGAAAGGTATTGATACCGAACGTATATTCTTATCAATTACCATCTTGATTATGCTAACTAAAGCACCAATCATAACTGATAAATAAATCACGCTTAAAGCATCAGGAAACCCAAAAAACAGTCCAATAATTAACATTAATTTAATGTCTCCACCTCCTATAAAACCTGGATATGAATAATATATCCCCACTCCAAAAACCGTCAGGACAACAAACATAAAACTTGTATTAATAATCGAACCCGTATAACCAGAAAAGCCGATAAGATTCCTTTCATAATCCATCAGATTCCAAAATGGAATTAGAAATATCAAAATCAAAATTAAAGCAAATATAATCTTGTTTGGCAATTTTCTGCTATTTAAATCGATTAAAGCCAGTGACAAAAAATTTGCTATCCAAAATAACTTGAATATCAAATCAAACGTCAAACTGCCTTGATAAAAAAGCGCTATGGCAGACCCTACAAAGAGTAATTCAAGCAATAAATTGTTCAGGCTAGTTACCCTTTTATTTTCTCTCTCTTTTTTTAACGATAAAAGAGTGCCAATTATTGGCACCAAATATAACTTTGAGGATTTAAATACAATCCTGACGCAGGAACTTATCTTGTTTGTAAAAATGCTTGGGCAAGATAAAACTAGAAGATTAAATTTGAATACAGTACAACTCACCAAAATAACTGCAAGGCCTAATACCATTAATTGCTCCAATTAATTTTTGAACTACCTTTGCTTAAGACATATGACTCTAATACCCTCTACAAACAAATAAAATACTTAATAACGAGAACGATTTTCTGCTTGCGTTTTAAGGCATAAAGTGGATTACTATTGGATATTATAACCTATTAAAAATTAGCGTATTAAACATGGCAAAACATTTATCAAGAACGATTCCTTCATTGCTATTGATGATTATTATGGCAACAATTTTATTGACTGGTTGTGAATCTTCTGAATCACCATTGGTTTTTTCTTCTTATCGTAACGGCAATTTAGATATCTATTCTATAAACACGGACACATTAGAGGAAGTGAATTTGACCAATAGCCGATACGATGAATCTAAACCAATTGTTGCAAAAAACGGAAATGAAATCGTTTTTATAACAAAAGATGTAAATAGATACTCGAT